>OIZR01000003.1_pt1 | contig 288522 bp, 283 predicted proteins | sample 1588591 | NCBI WGS metagenome assembly OIZR01 (sample SAMN03283249) | human gut metagenome | biome: human-associated habitat; material: feces | host: Homo sapiens | place: USA | collected 2013 | reverse complement strand
AGCAACGATTGTATTGTACGTAATGCTAGCCATCGCGCTAGCGATTTGGTACAATATGAAAAAAAAGGGAGGGCGCTATGAATAGATTAATGGACAAAAAGGCAAAAACAGTATTTTTAATTACATTATGTTCCGCAATGCTGATTGTTCATGCATTTGCAAAGTTTGGCACTTCATTTTTTAAAATGGAGTTATCTAGAACACAGAATGAGCTGGAGGAAAGCGCAGAGTCGAGTATTCGGGAGACAAAAGAGAAATATGCCGGTATGGTGTCTTCACTGAGAACGATCGCAGCTGCATTTAGTGATTTTTCTTCTATATATGATGAGTCGGTTTATGAGCAATTATCCTTTTTTAAAAACATGACTTTTTTTGATCGTATTGTCATCGCAGATGCAGAGGGAAATTCAGTGAACTCAGAAGGGGATAAAACGAATATTAAAAGGCGTGAATATTTTCAGAAGGCGATTAACGGAGAAACCGTCATCTCAGAGATACTAGATTCTCAGATCATTCAGAATGAGGAGATTCAGGTAGTTGCAGTTCCTATTCACAATGAGAATGTGGTGACGGGGGTTTTGTTTGGAGTGTTGGATATTGATACGTTAAACCAGGAGATTGGAGAGTTATATCTGAACCATATCTATATACAGATTGTAGACTCCGAAGGAAATTATATTACGAGATTTAAGACAGAAGATGCGATTATGAATCATACGAATGTCTGGGATGATCTCGAAGAGTTCGAATATCAGACCGGAAGTCTTGAAGAATTGAAAGAAGATATTTCGAATGACAAAGAGGGGCATTTCACTTTTCGGAAAGGAGAGGAGGAACGAGTCTCATATTATGCACCGCTAGGTGTCAACAATTATTATATTTTTGCTACAACAAACAGTAAATATTTAAAAGAGCATATCAGTAATATTAATCTGAAAGTATTGGGAATGGCAACGGAGATGACGGCGGCATTTTTAATCTTGATTTTGGGGTTGTACTGGTACAATGGAAAAGTGCGCAAGGCGATTTTACAGTCACATGAAGAGGTGCTGAGCAGTGAGGAGATGATGCGTATTGCGATCAGCCAATCCAAACAGACCGTGTTTGAGTACAGTGTAAAGACTAAAGAGCTGCATGCAAAAGTCGGAGAGCAGAATCCGCTGTTTCAGAAAACATGCCTCTCCAATGTCCCGGAATCTATTTTGGAAAGAAACGTGATTGACGAAGAATCTGCTGATAACTTGAAAGAGATGTTTGAGCTGATCAAAAGAAAGGAATTGTGTGAAACAGAAATCAAAGTCTTATATCATGGAGAGGTGCAGTGGTTCCGGATGATTATGAAGAATTTATACGATGAGAAACATCAGATTGTGAATACAGTGGGAATTCTGGAAGATATCAGTGAGAAGAAATATCAGGAGGAACTATTGGAAGAAAAACAGCAGATTCAGGATGCACTGAATGCAGATGCATTTTTGCGATGTAAAATAGATCTTGAGACAGAGATGGTTGTGGAAGTCGATGGGAAAATTTTGAAAGAGCAGATCCCTTATCAGCAGTATTTGAAAGAAAATATTTTATCTGTGACAGGAAAGGAAGACTGGAAGAATGTAATCTGTCAATCTTCAAAAGAATATTTGATCGACGAGTATCAAAAAGGTCAGGATGTTATTGAAATCCAGTTTCAGATGCAGTATCAGGGAACGGAAAGATGGGTATCCTGCATGATTTATCTTATGACAGACAATTGCAGGAATGGTCATATCCAGGCGCTGATGATTTTAAACGATATCGACAAACGCAAGCGTGAAGAATTGCGTCTGAAAGAAAGAGCAGAACGAGATGGCTTGACAGGACTTTACAATGCGACTACTATGAAGATGAAAGCAGATAATTTTTTGCAGTCACTGTGGGCATTGGAAGGAAATCATATCTTTATGCTGATGGATTTGGATTGTTTTAAACAGATCAATGATACGTTCGGACATCAGTATGGAGATCAGGTATTGAAAGATGTGTCACAGACATTGACGAAAACATTTCGACATAATGATCTGATAGGAAGAATGGGCGGAGATGAATTTGCGATTATGATTTTGAATGTTTCTGATTTTTCAGTGATAGAACATACTGTACAGCAATTGTTAAAGGAATTGCACAAATCATATGAGCAGAATGGAAAGACGGTTGAGGTATCGGCATCTTTGGGCATTGTGACTGCCCCTGAACATGGAACGACGTTTGAAGAATTGTATCAGAAGTCGGATCAGATGTTATATGAAGTGAAAAGAAGTGTGAAAAACGGATATCGGTTGTATCAGGAGAAGGAATCAGAACATGAAACAGATTTTAATTGTAGATGATGATGTCAGCATCGGAGATATGCTGGAGGAGATATTAACAAAAGAGGGGTATGGCGTAAGCCGTGCGTATTCGGGGACGGGAGTGTTTTCATTCATATTATTTTTGAAAAAGAACAACTTCCTGCTTATGAATAGCTATTAAAATAACTAATGGATAAGGTGTTTGTCAATCATTGACAATGTATCTAAATATTTCCTATAATGATATGCGGCAGTATCGGCAGAGCACCGGTGCGAGACGAGTGAGAGGAGAACTATAGGAATGAAAACAGATAAGAAATATGCATCTGTCTTTGAATTGAATGGAATGCCGAAGTTTTCACAGGCATTTCCGCTTGCACTGCAGCATGTAGTGGCAATGATTGTTGGATGTGTAACCCCTGCGATCGTGATTGCAGGAGTGGCAGGATTAGAAGGAAACGATAAGGTTATTTTTGTGCAGGCAGCGTTGTTTATTGCTGCAATTTCCACATTGATTCAGTTGTTTCCGCTTGGAGGAAAGATTGGTTCCGGTCTTCCGGTCATCATGGGAGTCAGCTTTGCGTATCTACCAAGTATGCAGGCAATCGCAGGAAATTTTGATATTGCGACTATTTTAGGAGCGCAGTTGATCGGCGGTATTGTGGCTGTGTTTGTCGGAATTTTTGTAAAGAAATTGAGAGTGTTGTTTCCGCCGTTGATTACGGGAACGGTTGTGTTTACGATTGGTCTGTCATTGTATCCGACTGCTGTCAAATATATGGCAGGAGGAGCATCTTCACCGAATTATGGTGCATGGCAGAACTGGCTTGTTGGATTTATCACACTGGCAGTTGTAATTGCGCTGAACCATTTTGCAAAAGGAATTTTGAAACTTGCATCTATTTTGATTGGTATGATTGTCGGATATATTGTGTCAGGATTCTTTGGCATGATTGATTTTTCAGCGGTAGGTTCGGCAGGAATGTTCCAAATCCCGCAGCCGATGTATTTCGGAATGAAATTTGAGGTATCTGCAATCGTTACGATGGTATTACTTTTCGTGATCAACTCTGTGCAGGCAATCGGAGATTTTTCAGCGACGACAGGCGGTGGACTTGACCGTGAGCCGACCGATAAAGAGCTGTCGGGCGGTATTGTGGCATATGGTATCACAAATATTTTCGGATCGTTCTTTGGAGGACTTCCGACAGCTACTTTCAGCCAAAATGTGGGAATTGTTGCAACTACAAAGGTTGTGAACCGCATGGTGCTTGGACTGGCGGCAGTGATTATTCTGCTTGCAGGGTTCGTCCCGAAATTCTCAGCGCTGTTGACAACGATTCCGCAGTGTGTACTCGGAGGTGCAACGATTTCGGTATTCGCATCGATTGCAATGACAGGTATCAAGCTTGTCGTACAGCAGCCACTTACATACCGCAGCACTTCAATCGTTGGTCTTGCAGTTGCACTTGGAATGGGGATCACACAGTGTTCAGATGCACTTGCAAGTTTCCCGGCATGGGTGACAACGGTATTTGGAAAATCACCGGTTGTTGTTACAACAATCGTGGCAATTTTGCTAAATTTGATTCTTCCAAAAGATAAAAAACAATAATAAAAATGGGTTAGATTCCGTTCGAAAAAATGATTTTTCGGACGGAATTTTTTTGTTCATAACATAAAAATACGTGGTATAATAGAACACTAAGATTTAAGAAATTGAGAAAACAGATAAGGAAATGGATGACAACATGAGTATAGATGGAACATTATTTTTAGAACAATTGACAGAAAAATTAAAATATCGGATAGAGGAACTGGATGTAGTCATTTCAGAAGGACAGAAAGATGTCGAGAGTATGCATGAATACTACTGGGAGAATTATACTGAGATGGACGAGTATGGGTATGAGAACTATGACAACCAGCAGGCATTGCTGCGGCAGGTGAATGCGAATCAGGACAAGCTTTTGTTAAAGCACCGATTTGAAAAAATGTTGGATTCGCCATTCTTTGGGAGAGTTGATTTTATCTATGACGGGGAAGATGAGGCGGAGTCGTTCTATATCGGGATTGGCAATTTTGCAGAGCGCACAGGGAGTGTGCCGCTTGTGTATGATTGGAGAGCGCCCGTGAGCGGACTGTTTTATGATTTTGATCAGGGCCCGGCATCTTATGAAGCTCCACTTGGGACGATTGAGGGTGAGATTGTGTCAAAGTGGCAGTATAAGATTCGAAATGGAAAGATGATCTATGGATTTGAGAGTGATGTGAAGATCGATGATGAGATTTTAAAGCAGGAGCTTGGAAGTAATGGGGATGTGCAGTTAAAAAATATTGTGCGGACAATCCAAAAAGAGCAGAATGCAATTATCCGAAATACAAAAGACAAGATTCTCATCATTCAGGGGGCAGCAGGAAGTGGGAAAACTTCGGTGGCACTTCACCGGATCGCATATCTGTTATACCACGACAGAGAACATTTGAAATCTTCAAATATTTTGATTCTTTCTCCGAATAGTGTGTTTGCAGATTATATCTCGCACATTCTGCCGGAACTTGGAGAGGAAAATATACAGGAGATGAGTTTTGATCTGTTTGCATATAAAGAACTCAAACATGTAGTCTCTGATTGTGAGGATAGATACCATCAGATTGAACGGCAGTTAAAGTGGATGACAGACGAGGAAGAAGAGAGGTACAGACAGAAGCAGTCAGCAGAATTTATCGGTCAGACGGAAGGATTTTTGGCGGGGCTGGAAGATGAATTGATGGATTTTTCCGAGATAGAATGGAAAGGGTTAAAAAAGACAGAGCAGGAGCTGATTGAGCTGTTTTATTTTAAGTTTCAAGACGTGCCACTATTGTCGCGTATGGATGCGGTGATGGAATATGTGATTGATGAGTATGAGACGCTCTATGACCGGACAGTGTCGGAAGAAGAATGTGAGATACTCAAAAACCGATTTATGGGGATGTATGTGACAAGAGATCTTTATGAGATTTATAATTGGCTGCTTGAGGAGGCAGGGTATCCAACCCTTCCGGAAAGGTCTTACGAGAAACGAACCCTTCCGTATGAAGATGTATATCCGATGCTGTATTTGAAATATCGTCTGCAGCAGAAAACGTCAAGGCAAAAGATCAAACATCTGGTCATCGATGAGATGCAGGATTATTCTTATCTGCAATATTATATTCTGAAACAGCTGTTTTCTTGTAATATGACGATTCTTGGGGACAGAGCGCAGACGATGGACGACAGAGAACAGGACGTGCTGACATTTTTGCCGGGCATATTTGGGAAACAGGTAAAGAAAATTGTGATGAACAAAAGCTATCGAAATACGATGGAGATTGCAGCATATGCAGGAGCAATTACCGGAATTCAGGATCTGGAGTTGTTTGAACGGCATGGAAAAGAAGTGACCGAAGCAGTTTTTGAAAGGAGAGAGGATGCGCTGGATGCATTGGAACAGGAACTGCGCCTTGCGGAAGATGCGTTTGAGACTGCCGCTGTACTTACATTTACTGAGGAGGAGGCAAAAGCAGTCTATGAGGAACTGAAGCATCGTGGGAGAGAGGCTGCCTATATTGACAGGGACAGCTCTACTTTTCGAAAAGGGCTGACGGTGACAACCTTTTACCTTGCAAAAGGGTTGGAATTCGATCAGGTATTTGCTGTCTGTCCTGGCAGAGAGGATGCACTTGCAAAGCAGGCGAGATATATCTGTGCGACGAGGGCGCTGCATGAACTTTATATGTATGAGATCAAATAAGCAGGAAGGAGAGACATGCGATGAAAAATGGTATTTTAAAAGAACAGGACTATCAGGAACAGATGGAACATGTTGTAGAGCCGTATTTGCATTCTAAAGAGCGGGAGCTGTGGCTTGAAAGAGAGCACGGGAAACAGATTTATGTAAGGTGTTATCAGGCAAAGAAGGCGAGAGGAGTTGTTTTAATCTCGCATGGATTTACGGAGACGAGCGAGAAGTACAAGGAGTTGATCTACTATTTTCTGAGAGGCGGATATCATGTGTATATACCGGAGCACTGTGGGCATGGACGCAGTTATCGTCTGGTGGAGGATCCGTCGCTTGTACATGTGGATTCTTACAAGCGGTATGTGGCAGATCTTTTATTTGTGGCAAGGACAGCGAAAAAAGAGCATAAAAATTTAAAACTATATCTGTTCGGGCATTCTATGGGAGGCGGTATTGCAGCAGCCGCAGTGGCAGCGAAGCCGAAATTATTCGAAAGACTGGTCCTGTCTTCGCCTATGATACGTCCTTTGAGCGGGAAAGTACCGTGGCATGATGCGCGAACGATTGCGACGGCTTTTTGTAAAGCAGGGCAGGCAAAGCGGTATGTGGCAGGACAGAAGCCTTACAGTGGACCGAGAAGGTTTGAAAATAGTTCGTCCACCTCAAGAGTTCGCTATGAATATTATCGGGCAAAGAAAGAGAAGGAGCCGTTGTTTCAGATGAATGCGGCATCGTATGGCTGGCTTCATGCGGCAGCATGTCTGAACAGGGATCTTCAAAGAGATGGAGTCAGACGGATTCGAATACCGGTTATCTTATTTCAGTCAGAACATGATCATTTGGTATCGAAAAAGGAACAGGTACGGTTTATATTAAAATTGAACCAAAATGGAAATACATATGCAAAGCTTGTGCGGGTACCTGGGACAAGACATGAGATATGGGGAGCAGATGAGAAGATTTTAAGAGGATATCTTGGAATGATCTTCCGGTTTTTATCGGGACAAAAATAAAACAGACAAAGGAGAATATATGGAAAATCAGGAAAAACAACATAAACGGCGAGTGCGTTATAAAGGCACCCACCCAAGAAGTTATAAAGAAAAGTATAAAGAGCTGAATCCGGAAAAATATCCGGAGACCGTTGAAAAAGTAATCGGAAAGGGCGGGACTCCCGCTGGGATGCATATTTCTATCTGTGTAAAAGAAATTTTGGATTTTTTCCAGATAGAACCGGGACAGAAAGGGTTGGATGCAACCCTTGGATATGGCGGTCACACATTGGAAATGTTAAAATGTCTCAAAGGTGAAGGGCATCTGTATGCGCTCGACATTGATCCGATTGAGTCGGTGAAGACAAAAGAACGTTTGAAGAATCTTGGATACGGAGAAGAGATGCTTTCTATCCGTCATTTGAATTTTGCCGACATTGATCAGGTTGTCGAAGAAGCCGGACCGTTTGACTTTATTCTTGCAGATCTCGGAGTATCGTCCATGCAGATTGACAATCCGGATAGAGGATTTACATACAAAAGCGAAGGACCTTTGGATCTGCGTCTGAATCCGGAAAAGGGAGAATCTGCCGCAGAACGCTTAAAAAATGTGACGGAAGACGAATTGGAAGGAATGCTTGTGGAGAATTCGGATGAACCATATGCGGCAGAGATTGCACAGCAGGTTATGAAAAAACTCAGACAGGGAGAAATGATTGACACGACAACTAAATTGTATGAGACGATAGAGGAGGCGCTTTCGTTCATTCCGGAGAAAGAACGGAAAGAGGCAGTGAAAAAGTCATGCCAGAGAACTTTTCAGGCACTTCGAATCGATGTAAACAGTGAGTTTGAAGTGTTGTATGCATTGATGGAAAAGCTCCCAAGCGCTCTGAAAAGTGGTGGTAAAGTGGCGATTTTAACATTCCATTCCGGGGAAGACAGAATTGTGAAGAAGGCATTCAAAGAGTGGAAAAAGGCCGGTGTTTACAGTGAGATTGCAAATGATGTCATCCGACCGTCCGCAAAGGAATGTGTCCGTAACAGCCGGGCGAAATCAACGAAGATGAGATGGGCGATCAAGGCATAAGAAGCAGGAAAGACAGATGGGGATTATTAAAACAATTGTGGCAGTGTGATAAAACGAAGCTTTTTTGCTCATAATAGCATTATGATTAGAAAAGAGAGGAAATCCTATGAAAACATTTCAGCAATTATACGAAGATTTGCTGCGGCAAAAAGTTTCGGTGGAGGAGCCGCTGCCGAAGGAATATGATCCAAAGCATCTGGATTGTCTTTTGTATCCGGAAGAATACGCCCCTGTTATTTCGACGGATACATGCGCAGATTGTTTCGAGAGAGCATGCCAGAAAAGCTGCATATTTGATGCGATTGAGACAGGAAAAGAAGGAGAGCTTTTTATCAATCCGTCACGTTGTGAGGGGTGCGCAGCCTGCATAGACGCATGTAAATCCAATCATCTTGCAGCAAGTAAAGATGTGCTTCCGGCGATGAGAGCGGTGCGAAATGCAAGTGGTCCTGTTTATCTGATGATTGCTCCGGCATTTTCCGGACAGTTTCGCGGGCATGTGACGGCGGGAAAATTAAGAAGTGCGTGCAAAGCGCTTGGATTTACCGGAATGGTGGAGGTGGCATTGTTTGCAGATATTCTGACACTGAAAGAAGCGCTGGAGTTTGAACGACATGTCAGAGAGCCGGGCGATTTTCAGCTCACAAGCTGTTGCTGTCCGGTTTGGATCGCAATGATCCGAAAGAGGTATCACGAATTATTACCGCATGTTCCAGGGGCAGTCTCTCCGATGGTTGCCTGCGGACGGTTTTTGAAGCGAATCCATCCGGATGCGGTGACGATATTTGCAGGTCCTTGTCTTGCAAAGAAAAAAGAGGCAAAAGAGCCTGATATTGCTGATGCGGTGGATTATGTGCTCACCTTTCAGGAAATGCAGGATATATTTGATGCGGCAGAGATTTCTTTGGAAGAACTTCCTGAGGAGGAAAAAGAACATGCTTCGAAAGCAGGCAGGCTGTATGCTCGTACAGGCGGAGTGAGTCAGGCAGTGGAGGAGATGGTGCGGCAGCTTTCGCCGGATGGAAAGATCGGTGTTCGCTGTGAACAGGCGAATGGAACAAAAGAGTGTATGGAGATGATGAGGCGCATTCAAAATAAAGAGACAGATGCGAATTTTTTTGAGGGGATGGGATGCGTTGGCGGCTGTGTGGGAGGTCCGAAAGCAATCATAGACAGTGAAAAAGGGAAGCGGTATGTGGACGAGTATGCAAAAAACTCAATCTACCAGACGCCGCTTGAAAATCCTTATGTACGAAAGCTGCTAGAGGAGCTTGGATTTGAAACCGTGGAAGAACTTTTGGAGGACAACACGCTGCTGACCAGAGAATTTTAGCGGCGTTAGTAGCGAAAAAGCCTGTTTTATTGTATAATACTAGCGTCGGCATACACTAAATGGTGAAAAATAGAAAGGACACGTTATGAAATATACAATACCACATTATTTTGAACAATTTCGATGTACAGCAGCAGAATGTGTGGATACCTGCTGTGCAGGATGGGCGATTATGATTGATGAGAAATCATTAGAAAAATATAAAAATACAGAGGGGGCTTTGGGAAACCGCCTTCACAATTCAATCGACTGGGAGGAAGGAAGTTTCCAACAGTATGAGAAAAGATGTGCATTCTTGAATGAAGAAAATCTCTGTGATCTGCATTTGGAGGGCGGCGAGGAGATGTTGTGTGACACGTGCAGAAATTATCCGAGACATATGGAGGAGTTTGACGGTCTGCGGGAAGGCTCTCTGTCGCTGTCTTGTATTGAGGCGGCGAAGATTATTTTAGGATGTAAGGATCCGGTTCAGTTTATTACGATGGAAGATGACACCGAGGATGAAGAAGATGAAGAGTTTGATTTTCTGTTATTTACAAAATTGATGGATGCACGAGAGGCAATTCTTAAGATGCTGCAGAACAGGGAAGTTGATATCTGTGTACGTATGGGAATGGTCTTAAATCTTTCAAAAGAGATCCAGAGTGCGGTGGATCATGGAGAATTATTCCAGATTGATGAGTTGTTGAAAGATTTCGGAGAGATGGATTCTTTGCTTGAAATGCAAAAACAGATCGGGGAAGATCCAATGGGCGAGAATGAATATTGCAGTGAGATGCGCAAGATGTTCCGCACATTTTCCAAGTTGGAAGTGCTGAAGGAAGATTGGCCGGAGTATGTAAGAAAGGCGGAAAGGCTTCTGTTTGGAGAAGGACAGCGGGAATATCTAGAAAGGCGTAAGGCATTCCACAAAGCGATTGGATTAAAAAGTGCTTCCTACGATGTGTGGTCGTGTCTGCTGGAGCAATTGATGGTATACTTTGTGTTTACTTATTTCTGCGGAGCGGTCTATGATGATCACATTCTTGGAAAGATGCAGACGGCTGTAGTTAGTACGATATTGATTCAGGAATTGGCGCAGGCAGTTTGGCAGGAAAAACAGGAGGCGTTTACGTTTATGGATTTTGTAGATGTGGCGCACCGTTACTCCAGAGAGATTGAACATTCTGATATTAATCTGCTGAGGCTTGAAAAACTGTTTGACAGGCTGCCTCTGTTTCAGCCAAAACAATTGATTCGCATTTTATCTGTATAAGGAGAGGGTATATGAGACTGATACATACAGCAGACTGGCATCTTGGAAAACATATTGAAGGTCACAGCCGGCTGGAGGAACAAGAACTGTTTTTAGAGGATTTTGTGAATATCGTGAAAGAAAGAGATGCAGATGTTGTTCTGATTGCCGGCGATATCTATGATTCCTCGAATCCACCGGCGAAAGCGGAACAGTTGTTTTATGATACACTGAAAAAGATTTCAGACGGAGGCAGAAGACTTACGATTGTGATTGCGGGCAATCATGATAATCCGGAGCGTCTTGTGTCGGCGACACCGCTTGCGATGGAGCACGGAATCATCATGGTGGGAACACCAAAGACGGTGATTCCAAAAGGGCAGTATGGAAGCTGGAAGGTCTGCAGAAGTGGAGAAGGATACATTAGGATTGAGAAAAAATCTGAGCAAGCGGTCGTTTTGACCGTGCCGTTTCCAAGTGAGAAAAGGCTGGAAGAGGTGCTTTATTCGGAGATGGAATCGGAAGAAATGCAATTGGAAACGTATAATGAGCGGCTGAGATGTCTGTTTGAAAGACTGGCAGATCAGTTTGAAGAAGAGACGGTCAATATCATCGTCTCTCATTTGTTTGTAATGGATAGTTTGGAAGAAGGTTCTGAAAGAAACATACAGCTTGGAGGAAGTTATCTGGCAGATCCGGATATTTTTCCGAAGCTTGCAGATTATGTGGCACTTGGGCATATTCACAGACCGCAAAGTGTTCCGGGACACCCGAATATTCGCTATTCCGGTTCACCGATCGAGTATCGGAAAGGAGAAGAACGTTACCAAAAACAGGTGCTGTGTGTGGATATCAGAAAGGGCGAACCGGTTAAAGTTGAGCCGATCGAATTAAAACAGTACAAACCAATCGAGGTGTGGAGATGCACGAGTATATCGGAGGCAATCATGGTCTGTGAGGAGAATCGGGACAAGAACTGCTGGGTGTACTTGGAAATTGAGACAGAGCGCGCCATTTTGGAAGATGAGATCAAGAAGATGAAGCAGACGAAAAAGGATATCCTGGAAATCCATCCGATCTTGCGGGAAAAAGACACAGAAGAGGCAGAGACATCGTGGAAGGATCGTCCGTTTCAGGAAGTATTTGCAGAATTTTACAGACGGGAACGTGGTGTGGAGATGTCTGAAGAGACGCGGGATATGCTGCTAAAACTATGTAAAGAGGAGGAGCCGCATGAGACCGATTAAATTAAAGATCAAAGGACTGAACAGTTTTGTGGAGGAGCAGACAATTGATTTTGAAAAACTGACCAAACAAGGCTTTTTTGGAATTTTTGGTCCTACGGGAAGTGGGAAATCCACAATTTTAGATGGAATGATTCTTGCACTTTACGGAATGAAGGCAATGTCACGGGGAACGAATGAGTTTGTCAATAAAAATTGCAAGAGTGCGCTGGTGAGTTATGAATTTCAGATTACTGCGGCGCAGGTAAAGCGTTACCGGGTGGAGCGTGAGTTTAAAGCAGGTGAAAAAGGGACAAAATCCGGAAAATGCAGACTTTTGGATGTGACAGATGGAGAGACTGTATTAGAAGAATCTGTGACAGGTGTGGATCGTGCATGTGTGGAGATTATCGGTCTGACTGCAGATGACTTTATGCGGACGGTTGTTTTGCCACAAGGGAAATTCAGTGAATTTTTAAAGGTGAGTGGAAAAGACCGAAGAGAAATCTTAGAGCGCCTCTTTCGTTTGGAGGAGTATGGTGTGCGTCTGGAGGAGCGCATCGCCTCTGCAATCAAAAAAGAGCAGTCAGAGCACACAAGACTCTGCGGACAGGCGGAGGTCTACGGAGACTGTAGTGAGGAAGAGCTAAGAGATGCACGGGAGCGAAAAGATAACTATCAGACGGAGATTGAGTTGCTTGAAAAGGCATTGCGGGAACGTCGTAAAGAGGCAGAAATTTATAAAGAAATATGGAATCTTCAAGAAGAACAGCAGTTATTAAAGCAGAAAGAGAAAATGCTTTTTGAAAAGGAACAAATCATTGAAGAGAAAAAAAGGAGCCTGACGCTGTCTGATAAAGCAGGGCATGTCATGCCTATTCTTCGTTCGGTGACTGAACTGGAAGACAAAGAAACAGAACTTTTGCAGAAATTGGAACAAGAGACGGCGCGGTATGAAAAACGGAAAGAAGATGTCAAAGTAAGAAAGGAACATTTTTCCAAGCTGGAGACAGAAAAAGAGTCAAAAGAATCAGGACTGCTCTCCTCGATTGAGCGGGCAAAAGAGGCGCTAAAGGATTATCGGGAACTTCCGCAATTGCAAAAAGAGCAGAACTGCAGCGAAGCATTGTGGAATGAGAGCAGAACACAGGAGCAATCGCTCAAAGAAAAGGTACAAAAGACCCAGCTGAAAAAAGAGTCACAGACAGAAGAATTGCGAAAAACAGAAGAAATGCTGAGCCGGTGTATGATCACAAGTGAATACAGGGAGGCGTTGGAACAGTTTACGCTGCGCTACAATGAACTGACCGGCATTTTGAGGGAGCGAAAGGAAAAAGAGCAGAAGACAGACCAGAAGAAAGCGCAGTTGCAGGTACAAAAGCAGGAGATTGTCGCACTGAAAGAAAAGATGACGGTTCTCGAAAAGCAGCTGGAACTTTGGAAAGAAGAGGAAGCCGAGTTCAATAAAGACATGGAGCAGACTCAGATTTTGAATCTGAGGAAAAAACTCAAAAGAGGAGAGCCTTGTCCGGTCTGTGGTTCTCGTCATTTTGTATATGAAGAAAATGACGGTGGGGAAGAAAAAGGACAGGAAAGCGTTGACTTAGAAAAACTAGAGACATTAAGAAAGCAAATTGAGGACCGGGAGAGCGTTTATAAAGCAGCCGAGCAGGAATATCAAGTGAAGCAGAGCCTTCTCCTTGCAGCACAGGAAGAATGCAAGGAGCTTGAGGAAAAAACAGCGGCGATTGCGAAGGAGATGGAAGAGAAAAAAAATTCTTTGCAGGAAGAGCTTTTAGCATATGGTATTCAAAGTTTGAAAGCAGAAAGAGAGCGTGTGCGAAATCTGGATCAGGAAAGAGAAAGACTGGAAATTGAGCGAAATCGCATGTATAGACAGCAAACAGAAGTTGAGCAGATATTAGGTAGAGCTCAGGAGGAATGGAAAGATAAGGAGCAACAGACAAGACAATTGGAGATGCTGCTTATCCCGCTAAAAGAAAAAGTGACACAAAAGCAGGAGCAGATTCGGGCAAAGATTGGGACAGAGACGAATCCGGAAGTTTATTTGCAGACACTGGAAGACAGCCTTTCGAACCTGCGCAAGATATATCAGGAGGCAAAGCGCAAAAAAGAAGAAGCGGAGAATTTACTGAAACAAAGTGAAGAAGTATGGCAGATTTTGCAGGGCACAAAGACAGGTAATGAAGAGGCATTGAAAAATGCCCGCACATATCTGGAAGAGGAACTAAAACAGCAGGGATTTTTGAACCGGGAAGAAGTGAGAAAGGCATTATTAAGTAAAGAATGTCAGGAAAGATATCAGGAAGAGATTGAGGAATATGTGCGACAGCTGCAGCAGACACAGGCACAGATTGAGAATGTCGAAAAGCGTCTGGCTGGAAGAAAGGTCGAAAAAGAGATTTACGAGGAAGCGGTAACAAACTGTGAGATGCTGGATCGTGAAAAAAGGGAGAAAGAGGAGATACTGATTGCGACCAGACAGGAGATTAAAAGAATGGAGGAACACTTAAAACAGCAGTCTGAAATTCGAAAAGTGATCTCAGAGATTGAACACCGTCTTGCGATTTTGGAAGACTTAAGAAGTGTGACAAGAGGGAAACGATTTGTAGAGTTTTTGGCGACAGAACGCCTGCGATATATTTCTAAAAGCGCATCCAAACGGTTGTATGAGATCACAAATGGCAATTATGAGCTGGAGATTAATGAGGATGGAGAATTTATCATTCGGGACAATAAGAACGGAGGCGTACGCAGACAGACTGCCACATTATCAGGAGGTGAGACTTTTGTCACTTCCCTGGCATTGGCGCTTGCGCTGTCGGCGGAGATTCAGCTAAAAGGGACAGCTCCGCTTGAATTGTTCTTTTTGGATGAAGGTTTTGGCTCATTGGATGATATGCTGCTTGATATCGTAATGGAGTCTTTGGAAAAGATACATAATGACCACTTAAAAGTGGGGATTATCTCCCATGTGGAATCCGTAAAAGCACGAGTGCCAATTAGACTGATGGTGACTCCCGCTGAGACCGGAGTCAGTGGAAGCAGGGTAAATATTGAATATTCATAATCCGTACTGCTTGGACATACAGTAGTAAAACAGCTGATCATAGCTGTGAGAAATCAAAATGCGAGGAGGAAATGTATGTTTGAGCAAAAGTCGGCAAAGGAGACGATTTTAGAGCTCCATAGCAGTGCGCACAATGGATTAAGTGAGACAGAAGCAAGAAAAAGACTGGAACAAAATGGAAAAAATGAGCTGAAAGAAGGAAAGAAAAAATCTGTGGCGGAAGCATTTTTTGAGCAGTTGAACGATCCTCTGATCTATGTACTGCTTGTGGCGGTGATTATCTCGTTGCTGCTGCATGAGATAAGTGATGCGATGATCATTCTTGTTGTAGTCACAGTAAATGCAGTTGTCGGTGTCATTCAGGAAGGAAAGGCGCAAAAAGCTTTGGAAGCGCTCAAAGGGCTCACGATTCCAAAAGCCATCGTAAAACGTGAAGGAAGAAAAAGAGAGGTTTTATCCTCAGAACTGGTTGTGGGCGATATTGTATACTTGGATGCGGGAAGGCAGATTCCGGCGGATCTTCGTCTGCTGGAAACCGTCAGCATGAAGGTGGAAGAGTCTGCATTAACAGGGGAGTCACTTCCGGTGGAAAAGGATGCTTTGTTTCAGGCAAATCAAACATGTCCGGTCGGTGACCGGAAAAACATGGCATATATGTCTACTGTGGTCACATATGGAAGAGGAACAGGGATTGTCACTGCAGTAGGAATGGATACAGAGATTGGGAAAATCGCAGCGATGATTGACGAGGCACCACAGGAACTTACGCCGCTTCAAAAAAGGCTTGGGGATCTTGGGAAGCTGCTGAGTATTGTGGCTGTGGTTCTTTGTGCGGCGTTGTTTGCGATTGCTGTAATACAGAAGCGAGATATAGCGGATATGCTTATTACAGCGATATCGCTCGCCGTGGCAGCAGTGCCGGAAGGTCTCCCAGCTGTGGTGACAATCGTGCTGGCGCTGAGTGTCTCAAAGATGGTAAAGGTCCATACGATTGTGCGAAAGCTTCCTTCCGTGGAGACGCTGGGGGCAGTCGGTGTTGTCTGCTCGGACAAGACCGGAACGCTGACACAGAATAAAATGTCAGTCACAGCATGCTATGTAGATCAGCATATGTGTGATGCAGGCGAAGCAGATGCAAGAAAAAACCGTGAATTTTTGGAGTGCTGTGTGCTGTGTAATGATGCGGCGGTTTCTGAGACGGAGCGAATTGGCGATCCAACCGAACTGGCATTAGTGGATTTTGCAGAAGCACATCATTTGAATCGAAAAGAACTTCAGACAGACATGCCAAGAATCGATGAGGTATCCTTTGATTCCAAACGGAAAATGATGACGACACTTCATCAAAGCCGACATGGAAAGATTTCTTATACAAAAGGGGCGGCAGACCGGGTGATTTCCAAATGTACACATATTCTGATCAACCAGAAACGGATACCGCTTACCGACATACATAAGAGGCAGATCATGATCGCAATGGAAGAAATGTCGGCGCAGGCGCTTCGGGTTTTGGCTATTGCCATGTGCCCGAATGTGACGATGCCAAAAGAGGAGGGGCTTACATTTCTTGGTCTTACGGGAATGATAGACCCGGCGCGACCGGAGGCAAAAGAGGCGGTTCGCACGTTTCGGGAGGCATCGGTAGATACAATCATGATCACAGGAGACCACGTTGATACAGCATTTGCCATTGCAAAGCAGCTTGGAATTGCGAATAAAATGAGTGAGTGTATGACGGGAGAAGAATTAGAGCGGTTGTCTGCCGGTGAATTGCAAAGAAAACTAAGACAGACAAAAGTGTTTGCCCGTGTGGCACCGGAACATAAGGTGCAGATCGTAAAAGGCTTAAAAGCTTCCGGGAAGATTGTGGCAATGACAGGGGACGGCGTCAATGATGCACCGTCTCTGAAAGCGGCAGATATCGGCATTGCCATGGGAGAGACAGGAACAGATGTGGCGAAGAATGCATCCGATATGATTTTGACTGACGATAATTTTGCGACAATCGAAAAGGCGATTGAAGAGGGAAGAGGAATCTATGAAAATATCCGGAAATCCATTTTGTTTTTGCTGTCTTCCAACTTTGGAGAGATTATCACCATGTTTCTGTCTATTTTGTGCGGACTTGCGTCTCCGTTAAAGGCAAGCCATATTTTATGGATTAATCTGATCACGGATTCGCTGCCGGCATTGGCTTTGGGCGTTGATGAAAACGATAAAAAGAGTTTGATGAGAAGACCTCCGAGAAAAGTACAGGAGAGTTTGTTTGCAAACGGAGGACTTTCTTGCACATTGTTTTATGGAGTGCTGATTGCAGGAATCAGTCTGACTGCATTTTTAAAGCTGCCACTGGAAGTGCTGACTGAAAGAAACGCAGTTGTAAGCTTAGAAAACCTGATGGTTGTACTGAAATCTCCGGAAATCTTAAATCGGGCACAGACATATGCGTTTACCGTGCTCGGCTTATCACAGCTTTTTCATGCAGTCGGAATGCGGGATGTGCATAAGTCTGTATTTTGTATGGATCACAGTGCAAACAAATTGATGATAGCTGCATTTTTCGCAGGGTTTGGGCTTCAGATACTGGTGACTGAGATCCCTTATATGGTGGAGATCTTTGGAACGGCAGCTTTGTCGATGGGAGAGTGGATTCAGCTTATTATTTTGTCCGCATTTCCGCTTATCGCACATGAGATTATGGTGCTGTTTTCAGTGGGGACAGTATTTGACCACCGCAGAGAAAATGTGGTATCCTATTAGAAAATAAAGAGATGTTTATTAAAAAAAGGAGGGTAAAGTACCTATGAAAAAAGAAGATGTAAAGTATGGCGCGTACGTTCAGATTTTGAAAGAGGAGCTGGTCCCGGCAATGGGGTGTACAGAGCCGATCGCACTTGCATATGCCGCGGCGAAAGCAAGAGAAATACTGGGGAGTATTCCGGATAAGGTTGTGATTGCAGCAAGTGGAAGTATCATCAAAAATGTAAAAAGCGTCATTGTGCCAAACACAAATCATCTGAAAGGAATTCCGGCGGCTGCCACAGCGGGAATTATTGCGGGAAGAGCGGAGAAAGAACTGGAAGTGATTGCACAGGTGACAGAGTCAGAGATTGAGCAGATGAAACAGTTTTTGCAGACGGCGGATATCAAAGTTGTACATGCAGACAATGGAATTACATTTGATATCATCGTGTCAGTTTACAAAGGAAGCTCTTATGCGAAAGTCAGAATTGCGAATTATCACACGAATATTGTGCTGATGGAAAAAGATGGAGAAGTGCTCTATGAAATAGCAGTTGAGGGAGAAAAGGAAGAGGGATTGACAGATCGAAATCTTTTGAATATGAAAGATATCTGGGATTTTGCGATGACTGTAGATGTGAAAGATATAAAAGAGACGTTAGACAGACAGATTGCATATAATACGGCAATTGCGGAGGAAGGCTTGAGAGGAGATTACGGCGCCAACATTGGAAGTGTGCTTTTGGATACGTATGGAGATGACATTCGTACAAGAGCAAAGGCAAAGGCGGCGGCAGGTTCTGATGCAAGGATGAACGGATGTGAACTTCCGGTGATCATCAATTCAGGAAGCGGCAATCAGGGAATGACTTCATCTATTCCTGTCATTGAATATGCCAAAGAGTTCGATGCGGATGAAGATACCTTGTACCGTGCGCTTGCTTTGTCAAATCTTGTTACAATCCATCAAAAGACCGGAATCGGACGTCTTTCTGCATACTGTGGAGCAGTCAGCGCCGGAGCAGGAGCAGGTGCGGGAATTGCATATCTCTGTGGAGGAGGTTATGAAGAAGTGATTCACACAGTTGTCAACGCACTTGCAATTGTCTCAGGGATTGTCTGTGACGGTGCGAAAGCGTCTTGCGCAGCAAAGATTGCATCTGCGGTGGATGCCGGGATTTTAGGCTATAATATGTATAAACGAGGACAACAGTTCTATGGCGGTGACGGAATTGTCACAAGAGGAGTGGAGGAGACGATTCAGAATGTGGGACGTCTCGGAAAACAGGGAATGAAAGAGACCAACGAAGAAATCATCAAAATCATGGTTGGTGAATAGAATAAAGAATGAGAAAAGAAATGAAAAGGGGAAAGCGTTTATGAAAAAAATAGTTGGAAGCCTGCCTTTTAAACTTGTTCTTGGAGTTGTGATTGGCATTTTAGTCGGACAGGTGGCAAATGAAGGTGTTATGAATGTTGTGGTTACGATCAAGTATATTCTGAATCAGGTGATCAATTTCTGTGTTCCTTTGATCATCATCGGATTTATCGCTCCGTCTATTACAAAGCTTGGGAACAACGCGTCCAAAATGCTTGGTGTAGCTCTGGTGCTGGCATATGTTTCGTCGCTTGGCGCGGCGTTGTTTTCGATGGCGGCAGGATATGGTCTGATTCCGCATTTGTCCATTGATGCAAATGTAGAGGGGCTAAAAGAGCTTCCGAAAATTGTATTCCAGCTTGATATTCCTCAGATTATGCCGGTTATGAGTGCGCTCGTATTTTCTGTGTTGATTGGACTTGCGGCGACATGGACAAAAGCGAAGACAATCACGACTGTTTTGGAGGAATTTCAAAAAATTGTGCTGGATATCGTCACAAAAATTGTCATTCCGATTCTTCCGATTTTTATCGGATTTACTTTCTGTGCATTGTCATATGAAGGAACGATTACAAAACAGCTTCCGGTATTTATTCAGGTTGTGCTGATTGTTATGATCGGTCATTTTATCTGGATGGCATTGTTGTATGTGCTGGCAGGAATTTATTCAGGAGAAAATCCGTGGACAGTTGTAAAAAACTATGGACCTGCATATATTACGGCGGTTGGAACAATGTCTTCGGCAGCAACGCTTGCAGTGGCGCTTCGCTGTGCAAAAAAATCAGAATCACTTCGTGATGACATGGTAGATTTCGGGGTTCCGCTGTTTGCCAATATCCACCTGTGTGGCTCGGTTCTGACAGAAGTTTTCTTTGTGATGACGGTGTCAAAAATCTTATATGGGAATATTCCGTCGTTTGGGACAATGCTGTTATTCTGTGTACTGCTTGGTGTATTTGCAATCGGAGCGCCGGGAGTTCCGGGAGGAACAGTGATGGCATCTCTTGGATTGATCACGGGAGTGCTTGGGTTTGACGAGACAGGAACGGCGCTGATGCTTACGATTTTTGCACTGCAGGACAGCTTTGGAACAGCCTGCAATGTAACCGGTGATGGAGCGCTGACATTGATGCTGACAGGATATGCGAAGAAACATCACGTAGAAAAACAGACCATTTCTGTTGATTTATAGGCTTGACAAGTGCAGTGAGACTTCCTATAATGTTCAGAGACGATAAGGGAGTAGTTAGCGTAATTACGTAGTATTGTCAACATACTGGCAGTTTGACTGTCTGGCATTACTTTAAATAATGAGACTTATCCGTAGATATAAGGCTACGGGTAGGTCTTTTTGTTTGGAGTAATTGCAAGGAAACGAAAAGGAGAAAAGGGAAATGGGTATTGTAGAATTATTTTTAATTGCGGTAGGATTGTCGATGGATGCATTTGCGGTTGCAGTCTGTAAGGGGCTGGCAATGAAAAAATGTACGTGGACGAAAGCGGGGATCGTAGGTCTGTATTTTGGAATGTTTCAGGCTGGAATGCCGTTAATCGGATATGTTTTGGGCGTGCAGTTTAAAGACTTTATCACATCAATAGACCACTGGATTGCGTTCATCCTTCTTGGGATTATCGGATTTAATATGGTGCGAGAGTCAAGGGAAGAGGAATGCGAGACGGCGAGCGAAGCTTTGGATGTGAAGACGATGATAGGGCTTGCGGTTGCGACGAGCATTGATGCGTTGGCAGTCGGAGTGACATTTGCATTTCTTCAGGTGAAAATCGTGCCGGCAGTCAGCTTTATCGGAGTGACTACATTTATCATCTCGGTGGCAGGTGTGAAAATCGGGAATATTTTCGGGGCAAAGTACAAATCAAAAGCAGAGCTTACAGGAGGAATCATTCTGATTCTGATGGGAGTCAAAATATTGTTGGAGCATTTGGGATTCTTGGGATAATCAGAATCCCTTTTCGTTGCGTTTTTTTAGAATATTTGTTATACTTTTAAAAGATTAAGAAGAGGTGAACAGAAAATGAAATGGAATAAATTTAGATTGAAAACAACGACAGAAAGCGAAGATATCGTCAGCAGTATGCTGATGGATCTTGGAATTCAGGGCATTGAGATTGAGGACAAGATTCCGTTGACACAGTCTGATAAAGAGCAGATGTTTGTGGATATCCTTCCGGAGATTGAAGCAGATGACGGTGTTGCGTACATTAGTTTTTATCTGGAAGAGGACGAGGACAAAGAAGAAGTTCTTGCGAATGTAAAAAAAGAATTGGAAGAGATGCGGGCATATACGAATGTGGGGGCGTGTACCATTGAAGAATCACAGACTGAAGATGTGGATTGGGTCAACAATTGGAAACAGTACTTCCACCAATTTTATGTGGATGATGTGCTCATCATTCCGTCGTGGGAAGAGGTGAAACCGGAGGATGAGGATAAGATGATCATTCACATCGATCCGGGGACTGCGTTTGGAACAGGAATGCATGAGACAACACAACTTTGTATCCGCCAGATCCGCAAATACGTGACACCGGATACGACAATTTTAGATGTAGGATGCGGAAGCGGGATTCTTGGAATGCTCGCCTTAAAATTCGGGGCAAAATATTCGGTTGGAACGGATTTGGATCCATGTGCTATCGATGCGACTTATGAGAACATGGAAGTAAACGGAATTACAAAAGATCAGTATGAGGTCATGATCGGAAATATCATCGATGACAAAGAGGTGCAGGACAAAGTCGGATATGAAAAATATGATATTGTCGTGGCGAATATTCTTGCAGATGTGTTAGTTCCGCTTACACCTGTTATCTTACATCAGTTAAAGACAGGCGGAATTTATATCACAAGTGGAATTATCGATGCAAAAGAAGAGACAGTCGTGGAGGCAGTGAAAGAAGCAGGACTTGAAGTTCTGGAAGTGACATATCAGGGCGAATGGGTATCCGTGACGGCAAGAAAAAATTAGGAGAATCATTATGCATCAGTTTTTTGTAACACCTATGCAGGTGAAAGAGGATCATATCTATATAGAAGGTCTGGATGTGAATCATATTAAAAATGTGCTCCGCATGAAAGTGGGCGAAGCGTTAAAAGTCAGTGACGGAAACAACCGAAAGTATCTCTGTGAGATTGAGTCAATGACGGCGCAACAGGTCTGTGTCCGGATTGTAGAAGAACAGCAGGTGGATACGGAGTTACCGTCAAAAATATATCTTTTTCAGGGACTTCCGAAAAGCGATAAGATGGAATTGATTGTACAAAAAGCGGTGGAACTTGGAGCGTATGAGATTATACCGGTCGCAACAAAACGTGCGGTTGTAAAGCTCGACGAGAAAAAGGCGTTAAAGAAAGTGGAGCGCTGGAGAGGAATTGCGGAAAGCGGAGCAAAGCAGTCCGGGCGCAACGTAATCCCGAAAGTGACAAATGTGATGTCTTATAAAGATGCTCTGACATATGCGAGGGGACTGGATATCCTTCTCATTCCGTATGAACTTGCAGAGGGAATGAAAGAGACAAAGCAGGTGATAGAGGAAATCAAAAGAGGACAATCCGTCGGTATTTTTATTGGACCGGAAGGTGGATTTGAGACACAGGAAGTAGAGGATGCCATTGCAAATGGAGCGAGAGCCATCACACTTGGCAAGCGGATTCTGAGAACGGAGACAGCAGGTCTTACGACACTGTCAATTTTGATGTATCACTTGGAAGAGTGATGACATAACTTATATAGTAAGAAAGAAAAACAGGAGAAGATCATGGAAGTTTATTTGGACAATTCTGCAACTACAAAATGTTATGAGAGTGTCAGAGAGATTGTAGGAAAAGTAATGTGTGAAGATTACGGCAATCCGTCTTCAATGCACAAAAAGGGAGTAGATGCAGAAAAATATATAAAAGAGTCAAAAGAGACATTGGCGAAGCTTTTAAAAGTGCAGGAGAAAGAGATTTACTTTACTTCCGGAGGGACAGAGAGTGACAATCTGGCTCTGATTGGTTGTGCAAGAGCCAATCACAGAGCGGGAAAACATCTGATCACATCTTCTATCGAACATCCGGCAATCTTAAATACGATGCATTATCTGGAGGAGGAAGAAGGATTTCGAGTGACATTCCTGCCGGTGGATAAGGATGGCAGAATCCGTTTGGATGCATTGAAAGAGGCGCTTTGCGAGGATACTATTCTCGTGTCTGTCATGTATGTGAATAATGAGGTTGGTTCCGTGCAGCCGATCGAGGAAGCAGTGCAGATTGTGAAGAATTATAATAAAAACATTCTGTTCCATGTGGATGCGGTTCAGGGATTTGGAAAATACCGTATTTTTCCAAAGAGAATCGGAGTGGATATGATGTCGGTGAGCGGACATAAAATCCACGGACCAAAAGGAATCGGAGCGCTTTACATCAATGAAAAAGTAAAGATTAAACCAATTGTATTTGGTGGCGAACAGCAGAAAAATGTCCGCTCCGGTACGGAGAATGTTCCGGGAATTGCCGGACTCGGCGCTGCGGCAAAAGAGATTTATACCAATCTGGAACAAAAAGTGGAGACGATGAGGTCGCTTAAGAACTACTTTATAGAAGGAATTGCAAAGATTGAGAACACGACGATTCACGGACGAACCGATGAGACGAGCGCGCCGCATATTGTCAGTGTGGGATTTGCGGGAATTCGAAGCGAGGTACTATTGCATACGTTGGAAGAGAAAGGAATTTATGTATCTTCCGGATCTGCATGTGCATCAAATCATCCGGCAATCAGCGGTGTACTAAAAGGAATTGGAGCGGGAACAGAATATTTGGACGCGACACTTCGATTTAGTTTTTCTGAATTTACAACAAAAGAAGAAATTGACTATACATTGGAAACACTATATAATTGTGTACCGATGCTTAGAAAGTATACAAGACACTAAGAAATGATGGAACAAGACAAAAGAGAGGAAAATAAACGTATGATGTTTCAGGCTTTTTTGATAAAATATGGAGAAATTGGAATCAAGGGAAAGAACCGTTATCTGTTTGAAGATGCATTGATCAGACAGATGAAGTTCTCCCTTCAGGATGTGGAAGGAGAATTTCACATTCACAAATCACAGGGCAGAATTTATGTAGACTGTGAAGGATATTATGACTATGAGGAGACGGTAGATGCACTGAAAAGAGTGTTTGGAATCGTTGGGATTTGTCCGGTTGTTCATGTGGAAGACAAAGGATTTGAGGAACTGAAAAGAGAAGTTGTAGATTACATGGATAAGATGTATCCGGATAAAAATACGACATTCAAAGTGGAAGCGAGACGTGGAAAGAAAAGCTATCCGAAGAATTCTATGGAGATTAACTGTGATTTGGGAGAAGCAATCTTAGATGCGTTTCCGGAGATTCGTGTCGATGTGCACAAACCAGCGATTAAATTAAATGTAGAGATTCGAGAGAAGATTTATATCTATTCTGAGATTATTCCAGGACCGGGAGGAATGCCGGTTGGAACAAACGGGAAAGCGATGTTGCTATTGTCAGGCGGTATAGACAGTCCGGTGGCAGGCTATATGGTATCAAAACGTGGAGTTGCGCTGGAGGCGACATATTTCCATGCACCGCCGTATACAAGTGAACGTGCAAAACAAAAAGTAGTAGATCTGGCAAAACTGGTATCAAAATATTCAGGACCGATCAAGCTGAATATTGTCAACTTTACAGATATTCAGTTGTATATTTATGAAAAGTGCCCGCATGATGAGCTGACGATTATTATGAGAAGATATATGATGCGAATCGCAGAGCATTTCGCAAAAGAGAGCGGATGTTTGGGGCTGATCACGGGAGAAAGTATTGGACAAGTGGCGAGTCAGACAATGCAGAGTCTTGCTGCGACAAACGATGTGTGCACTCTTCCGGTATATCGTCCGGTTATTGGATTTGATAAACAGGAAATTGTAGAAATTGCAGAAAAAATTGATACATTTGAGACTTCAATCTTACCGTTTGAAGACTGCTGTACAATTTTTGTCGCAAAACATCCGGTGACAAAACCGAACATTAATATCATTAGACGCTCAGAAGAAAATCTAGCGGAGAAGATTGATGAATTATTTGAGACTGCGATAAATACAGTGGAGACAATTGTTGTCAAACCTTAGATAAAATGCAGCAGTTCTGGCATGAAAGTTTGAAATAACGGAACTGCTGTAAAAAAAGATGCCCCGCCAAAGGCGGAGCATCTTTTCAATCCGATTATTATACTGTGTATGCAGATAATACTTCCATGATAGTATCTAAGTTAGCGTTATCAGCGTGAATGTTTAATGTGATCGGTTTGGATAAATCTAAGCTAAAGATTCCCATAATCGATTTTGCGTCGATAACATATCTTCCAGATACAAGATCAAAATCAGAATCAAATTTGCTGATATCATTTACAAATGATTTTACTTTGTCGATTGAATTTAAAGAAATATCTACTGTTTTCATTAGAAAAAACCTCCTTGAATTTTGTTTTGTTCTATGACTATCTTAAAATGGATGGACACAAAAGTCAAGAAATAAATTGCCAAAGAAAACCGTAACATTTTCGGCAGATTAAACATATATAGAGAGAAAGGAAAAGAATATGAAAAGAGCAGCATTACATAATTTGGGATGTAAAGTAAATGCATATGAGACGGAAGCGATGCAACAGCTTTTGGAAGAAAATGGATATGAGATTGTGCCGTTTAAAGAAGGCGCGGATGTGTATATTATCAATACATGCACAGTGACTAACATGGCGGACAGAAAGTCCCGTCAGATGCTCCATCGTGCAAAAAAGATGAATCCGGATGCAATTGTAGTTGCAGCTGGATGCTATGTGCAGGCAAAAGAAGCAAGCGGAGAAATTGACGAGAGTATTGATATCGTTATCGGAAATAATAAAAAGAAAGATCTGATTCAGATTCTGGATGGGTTTTATGAGAAAAAACAAGGTCAAAATAAGGCTGTAATTGATATTAATCATACACACGAATATGAGGAGATGCACTTGAATAAAACGGCAGAACATACGAGAGCATACATCAAAGTACAGGATGGCTGCAATCAGTTTTGTACCTACTGCATCATCCCGTTTGCAAGAGGAAGAGTGCGAAGCCGTGCAAAAGAAGATGTAGTTCGGGAAGTGACAGAACTTGCAGCAAACGGCTATCAGGAAGTTGTGCTGACTGGAATTCACTTGAGTTCTTATGGCGTGGATTTAGAGAATGAGAATTTACTTTCTCTGATTTTGGCTGTAAATGAGATTGAAGGTATTAAAAGAATTCGGCTTGGTTCATTGGAACCACGGATTATTACAGAGGATTTTGTGAAAACGATTTCGGGTCTTGAAAAGATGTGTCCGCATTTTCATCTTTCGCTGCAAAGCGGATGCGATGAGACCCTTCGCCGAATGAATCGAAGATATACTTCTGAGGAATATTATGAAAAGTGTATGCTGCTTCGCAAATATTTTGCGCATCCGGCTCTTACAACAGATGTGATTGTAGGATTTCCGGGGGAAACAGAAGAAGAATTTGAAAAATCAAAAGCCTTTATCGATAAAGTGGATTTTTATGAGACGCATATTTTTAAATATTCAAAGCGGGAAGGTACAAAAGCGGCAGTGATGGACAACCAGATTCCGGAGCAGATTAAAACAGCGCGCAGTAATGAACTTCTTGAGTTGGGTCAAAAAAAGAGAATAAAATACGAAGAACAGTTTGTAGGAACTACGGTAGAAGTTTTGATGGAAGAACAGATAAAAATCGACGGAGAAAACTATCAGGTCGGACATACAAAAGAGTATGTGAAAGTTGCATTAAAGACGGAAGCAAATTTGCAGAATAAGTTAGTAGATATCCAAATTGATAATCATTCACAAATTATTCATTGAATTTCACAGAAAATTATATTAAAATAGAAAGTGAAGTAAACAAAAGGACGTGAGCAAATGAGTGAATTAAGTAACACACAATTTTTTCAAGTGGGGAACGCACCACAAATTCAGGCAAAAGAGATTCTTGAAATTGTGTATAAAGCTCTGCGAGAAAAAGGGTACAATCCGGTGAATCAGATTGTTGGCTATATTATGTCTGGAGATCCTACTTATATTACGAGCCATAATGGAGCAAGAAGTCTGATCATGAAGATGGAACGAGATGAATTGGTAGAAGAGATGCTGAAGTCGTATATCGAGCATCATTCATGGGAATAAAATAGTTATGAGAGTGATGGGATTAGATTACGGCTCAAAGACCGTGGGAGTGGCGATAAGCGACCCGCTGGGAATTACAGCTCAGGGAATAGAGACAATTCATCGTAAAGCGGAGAACAAGTTACGTCAGACACTTGCTCGTATTGAAGAATTGGTGAAAGAATACGAAGTGGACAAACTTGTGCTTGGCTTTCCAAAGCATATGAATAATACAATAGGTGATCGTGCGGAAAAATCTTTGGAATTAAAAGCAATGCTGGAGAGACGGACAGGTCTTCCGGTTATTATGTGGGATGAACGTCTGACGACTTTGGAGGCAGAACGGACATTGATTGAAAGTAAAGTAAGACGCGAAGACCGGAAAAAATATGTGGATAAGATAGCGGCAGTTTTTATATTGCAGGGATATTTGGATTCGATTCGCATGAATCACGAATAGGATGAAAGAATTCTTAAGGAGAGTTTATGGAAAAAATTAAATTTGTGTTTGATGATACAAAAGATGAAGTGGAATTTTTTGTGTTGGAACAGACAAAAGTAAATGGAAATTCGTATATTTTAGTGACGGATTCCGAAGAAGATGAGGCGGAGTGCCTTATTTTAAAGGATACAAGTGCGGCAGAGGATGTGGAGAGTCTCTACGAAGTAGTAGAAGACGAGAACGAGCTTATGGGAGTGCTGAAAGTATTCGAGGAACTATTAGAAGATATTGATATTGATATGTAACAGATGGCTGCATTTTGAGGGGGCACTATGTCAATTAACCAGGAAGAGTTTAAAGAAATGTTAAAAGCCAAGGGATTGAAGGTGACGAATCAGAGACTGATTGTTTTAAAAGTATTGGATAAGCATCGGGATATCCATATGGCAGCAGAAGATATTTATAAGTTAGTAAAAGCGGAATGTCCGGATATCGGACTTGCTACAGTGTATAGAACGGTACAGTTGTTGTTGGAGATGCAATTGGTGGATCGGATCAATTTGGATGACGGTTGTGTACGGTATGAGATTGGGCATCGGGTAGATGGAGAATCAAAACATACACATCATCATTTGATTTGCAAAGATTGCGGAAAGGTGTTGTCATTTAACGATGATCTTTTAGAGGAGTTGGAAAATCACATAGAGAAAATGACGGGATTCCGTGTGTTAGACCACGAATTGAAATTCTATGGACAATGTAAGGACTGCGCCGAAAAAAGTGCAGAAAAAGTTACATAAAACACATGGAGGTGTAAATTTGAAAAAAGAAAGTAACTCAAAATTGAAAATTATTCCACTCGGCGGATTAGAGCAGATTGGAATGAATATTACTGCCTTTGAATATGAGGACAGTATTATAGTAGTGGATTGCGGATTGGCATTCCCGGAAGATGATATGCTTGGAATCGATCTTGTGATTCCGGATATCACTTATTTAAGAGACAATATTAAAAAAGTAAAAGGATTTGTTATCACACATGGACATGAGGATCATATTGGCTCTCTGCCGTATGTATTGAAGGATATGAATCTCCCGATTTATGCGACAAAGCTGACAATGGGGATTATTGAAAATAAATTAAAAGAGCATAATCTGCTTCGCAGTACAAGACGAAAAGTAGTGCGTCACGGACAGTCGATTAATTTAGGACAGTTTCGTATTGAATTTATCCGTACGAACCACAGTATTCAGGATGCGGCAGCGCTTGCAATTTATTCGCCGGCGGGAACTGTAGTACACACAGGTGACTTTAAGGTAGATTACACACCGGTATTTGGCGATGCCATTGATCTGCAGAGATTTGCAGAGATTGGTAAAAAAGGTGTTTTGGCGATGATGTCAGACAGTACGAATGCAGAGAGACCGGGATTTACGATGTCTGAGCGGACAGTTGGAAAGACATTTGATCAGATATTTGCGGAACACCGTAATACAAGAATTATTATTGCGACATTTGCGTCCAATGTAGACCGAGTACAGCAGATTATTAACTCTGCATATAAGTACGACAGAAAAGTAGTTGTGGAAGGACGCAGTATGGTCAATATTATCTCGACAGCGTCAGAGCTTGGATATCTTCACATTCCGGACAAGACATTAATCGAGATTGACCAGCTGAAAAATTATCCGGACGAAAAGACAGTTTTGATCACGACAGGAAGCCAGGGAGAGTCAATGGCTGCATTGTCACGTATGGCGGCAGACATTCATAAAAAAGTGACAATCAAGCCGGGAGATACCGTTATTTTCAGTTCTAATCCGATTCCGGGGAATGAAAAGGCAGTGTCACGTGTGATTAATGAATTATCACAGAAAGGGGCAGATGTCATTTTCCAGGATGCCCATGTATCAGGACATGCCTGTCAGGAAGAACTAAAGCTGATCTATTCCCTGTTAAAACCGAAATATGCAATTCCGGTACATGGAGAGTATCGTCATTTGAAAGCAAATGCAAAATTGGCAGAAAGCCTTGGTATTCCGAAAGAAAATATTTTCATCATGCATTCCGGAGACGTGCTTGCATTAGATGAAAAAGAGGCAAAGATTGTAGATAAAGTACACACCGGAGCAATTTTAGTCGACGGACTTGGCGTCGGAGATGTGGGAAATATCGTATTACGTGATCGTCAGCATCTGGCGGAAGATGGTATTTTAATCGTTGTTCTTACGTTAGAAAAGAGAACGAATCAGCTTCTTGCAGGACCGGATATTGTATCCAGAGGATTTGTGTATGTGAGAGAATCTGAGAGTCTGATGGAAGAGGCAAGACAAGTTCTTCAGGAAGCACTGGAGAAATGTCTGACGAACCGGAATGCAGACTGGAGCCGTATTAAGCTTGTGATACGTGATACCATGAATGAATTTATATGGAAGAGGACAAAGAGAAAACCTATGATTCTTCCGATTATTATGGATGTATAGAATTAGAGAGAAAGACGGGGAAAATGATTTCTCCGTCTTTGGTTTCGTTATGAATAGAGGAAGGTAAGGGACATGATAGTAGATGAACGTATGGTGACGTTTATTCATTCGCTGGAGACGGAAAACAGTGAGATACTGGAGACGATAGAGAAAGAAGCGCTCGATACTTATGTGCCGATTATCCGAAAGGAGATGCAGAGCTTTTTGAAAGTACTTTTGCAGATCAAAAAGCCGATGCGGATATTGGAGGTCGGAACAGCAGTTGGATTTTCCGCACTTTTGATGAGTGAATATGTTTCGGAAGATTGTAAGATTACAACAATCGAAAAATATGAAAAGCGGATTCCGATCGCCCGCGAGAACTTTAAAAGAGCAGGAAAAGAAGAACAGATCACACTGCTTGAGGGAGATGCACTGGAAATCTTAAAATCACTTGATGAGACGTATGATTTTATTTTTATGGATGCGGCGAAAGGGCAGTACATTTATTATATGCCGGAAGTGGTTCGTCTGTTGGAACATGGAGGTGTGCTGGTGTCAGACAATGTGCTGCAGGAGGGAGATATCATTGAGTCCCGATTTGCGGTAGAACGCAGAAATCGCACGATCCACAGCAGAATGAGAGAATATTTATATGAATTGAAACACCATAAATTATTGGAAACTTCCATTATCCCATTGGGAGATGGAGTAGCACTTAGTACAAAGATAAGAGAGGAATAAAAAATGGCAAGACATCCTGAATTATTAATTCCGGCAAGCAGTCTGGAAGTATTGAAAACAGCAGTTATGTTTGGAGCCGATGCGGTATATATTGGAGGAGAGGCATTTGGACTTCGGGCAAAAGCAAAGAACTTTTCGATGGAAGATATGCGGGAGGGAATCGCATTTGCCCATGAGCATGATGTGAAAGTGTACGTGACTGCAAATATTTTAGCTCACAATGATGATTTGGAAGGCGTGAGGGAATATTTTCAAGAATTGAAAGAAATCAAACCGGACGCGCTCATTATCGCAGATCCTGCAATTTTTGAGATTGCGGGCGAGATTTGTCCGGAGATAGAGCGTCATATCAGCACGCAGGCGAATAACACAAATTACGGTACATTTAATTTTTGGCATAAGCTTGGCGCAACCCGTGTGGTTACAGCGAGAGAATTGTCTTTGGAGGAGATCAGAGAGATCCGTGCAAATATTCCGGATGATCTGGAGATTGAGACATTTGTACATGGTGCAATGTGTATTTCTTATTCAGGACGCTGCCTTCTGAGTAATTTTATGGTCGGAAGAGATGCGAACCGAGGAGCATGCACACATCCGTGTCGATGGAAATATTCAATCGTAGAGGAGACAAGACCGGGCGAAGTGATGCCGGTATTTGAAAATGAAAGAGGCACTTATATTTTTAACTCGAAAGATTTGTGCATGATCGAGCATATTCCGGAACTTTTAGAGACCGGAATTGACAGCCTGAAAATTGAAGGTCGTATGAAGACAGCGCTTTATGTGGCGACTGTTGCAAGGACATACCGTAAGGCAATTGACGATTATCAAAAAGATCCGAAACTTTACGAAGAGAATATGCCATGGTATTTGGAACAGATATCTAATTGCACATACCGTCAGTTTACTACCGGATTTTTCTTTGGAAAGCCGGATGAGACAACACAGATCTATGACAGCAATACCTATGTGAAGGAATATACCTATCTTGGTATTATCGGAGAAGAAAAAGAGGGAACCTATCGGATTGAACAGAGAAATAAATTCTCTGTCGGAGAGACGATCGAGGTGATGAAGCCAAATGGCGAGAACGTTGAAGTCACTGTAAAACGGATTCTCACAGAGGACGGAGAGGAGCAGGAAAGTGCACCGCATCCGAAACAGGTGTTGTATGTGGATTTGGGAATCAAAGTGGATGCATATGATATTTTAAGACGACGTGAACCATAAGAAATTGTGGCAGTTAGAACTGCGGGATTCTAAAAAAATTCCCGCAGTTTTTCTATTGCACTTTTTTCAATACGAGACACATAGGAACGAGAAATACCAAGCTGAGCGGCGATTTCCCGCTGTGTATATTCTTCCTCGTCGTAGAGACCGTATCGCATTTTCAAAACAAGCCGCTCGCGAGGTGAAAGTTCAGATTCAACTTTTGTGTAGAGCATTTTAATATCCTCTTTGAGAGCAACCTTTGTCTGTGCATCATCATCGTCAGCTTCTATGATGTCAAAAAGCTGTATTTCGTTTCCTTCACGGTCTGTGCCGATTGGTTCATAGAGAGAAATCTCTTTCGATACTTTCTTTTTGCTGCGCAGCATCATCAAGATCTCGTTTTCAATACATCTTGCAGCATAGGTTCCGAGACGATTATTTTTAGAAGGATTAAAAGTTGCAACTGCTTTGATCAGCCCGATCGTTCCGATGGAGATCAAATCTTCCGGATCATCGTCTAAGTATTGATATTTTTTGATGACATGGGCGACAAGGCGCAAGTTCCGCTCGATCAAGATGTGTTTCGCCTCAAGGTCACCCTCGATATATTTTTGTATATAGTATTGTTCTTCAGCTGCAGTTAGGGGAATTGGAAATGATTTCAAGGAAAGCACCTCTTAGCGTATTTAGTATAATGTATGTGCGGACAAAAATATTTGTGCTTTTCCACTTACAAATATTGACAATGAATGAGAAGTATGTAAGAATAAGAGCACTATATTTCAGAAGATATTCGTTCTTCTATAGTACTATCAGGCAGTTCTGCCAGAGATTTCAACTAAGAAAAAAGGAATAAAGAAAGGAGCGTGCAAATGATTGTTTAGCACAGTATTATCCGCTGCACTACAAGGATTACAGGTAGAATTTATTGATGTGGAGGCGGATTTAAGCAATGGATTACCGATGTTTCATATGGTAGGATATTTATCCTCAGAAGTAAAAGAGGCAGGAGAACGGGTACGAACGGCAATTCGCAATTCGGGGCTTGTGATTCCGGCGAAGAAGATTGTTGTGAATCTTTCACCGGCAGATGTCAGAAAGAGAGGGACAGCATTTGACCTTCCGATAGCGGTGTCAATTTTGGCATCACTTGGAGTGGTAAGTCAGGAGAGGCTTGAAAAAACAGTTTTTGTTGGGGAGCTAAGCCTTGACGGAAGGGTGAGAAGTGTGCCGGGAATTCTGCCGATTGTCCTGGAGGCAAAAAAACATGGTTTTCAATCCTGTGTGGTGTCAAAAGAAAATGAAAGTGAAGGAAAGCTTGTCGAGGGAATTGAAGTGATCGGAGTGGAAAATTTAAAAGCGGCATGCGATGTGCTCAATGAGGGCGTTGCTGCAGATCCGACGGAGACAAGAACGATGAGAGATGCAGGAGAGCATGCATACGAATTGGATTACCAGGATATCAAAGGGCAAAAGCTTGCAAAGCGGGCGGCCGAGGTGGCAGTTGCAGGGAACCACAATATGTTGATGATCGGACCGCCGGGAGCTGGAAAAACAATGATTGCAAAGCGGATACCGACGATTTTGCCACCGCTGACAAAAGAAGAAAGCATGGAATTGACAAAGCTTTACAGTATTGTTGGAGGGTTGAATGCGAACCAGCCATTGATTTTGGAACGGCCATTTCGGGAAGTACATCATACAGCGACAAAGTCTGCGCTGATAGGGGGCGGTCTGATACCTCGGCCGGGAGAGATTAGTTTGGCAGATAAAGGTGTTTTGTTTTTGGATGAGATTGCAGAATTTCAAAAGCCGGTGCTGGAAATGCTAAGACAGCCACTTGAGGAACATTTTATAAAAATCATAAGAAATCGGGGAGTGTATCATTTTCCGGCAGAATTTTTGCTGGTGGCGGCTATGAATCCATGTCCTTGTGGAAACTATCCTGATTTGAACAAGTGCCTTTGTACGTCGACTCAGATTCAAGCGTATTTAAGTAAGATCAGTCAGCCGCTATTGGATCGAATTGATATCTGTGTTGAGGCTGAACGTGTGGCTTACGAGGATTTGCAGGGAGCCCGTGAAGAGTCTTCAAAGGATATCCGAGAGCGTGTGATCATGGCAAGAGAACGGCAAAAGGAACGGTATAAAGGGGAGGGGATTACAACAAATTCACAGTTGAATGCAGAGAAGATAAAGCGCTACTGTATTCTTGGAAGCGAGGAGGAAAACATGATGCGGCAGGCGTTTGAAAAGTTAAATCTCACAGCGAGAATGTATCATAAAATCCTCTGTGTCGCCAGAACAATTGCAGATTTGGCGGGCGAGGAGAAAATCGGTTTGGCGCATTTGAGAGAGGCGATCGGATACAGGACATTGGATAAAAAATATTGGGGCAGGTGACAGGATGAAATATGAATATTGGTTTGCAAATATAAAAGGAATTGGCAATCAGAAAAAGAAAAGAATTCGAGAGCGCTTGGTGAGTGCACAAGAGTTATATTATATAGAAGAAACAGGCTTACAAGCACTTGGAGTGGAAGAAAAGGATGCTCAAATTATTCGGAAAAGTATAGAAACATGGGATTTGGAGGAAGAATATGAGAGGATGCAACAGAAGAAAATTCAGTTTTATCCGTTTTTTCACAGCGATTATCCGGAAAAATTAAAGCAAATCAGTTCACCGCCATATGCGCTTTATGTAAAGGGGAGACTGCCGAAAGAAGACAGGTTTTCAGTGGCGATTGTAGGAGCACGAGAATGCAGTCCTTATGGGAGACAATTGACAAAGGAATTTGCAAAAAAACTGGCAAGTGCAGGAGCGCAGATCATAAGCGGTATGGCAAAAGGGATTGATGGAGCCGGACAGATGGGAGCATTGGAGGAAGGCGGAGATTCCTATGGGGTTTTGGGGTGCGGGGTGGACGTCTGTTACCCTAGAGAACACATTGAGCTGTATACGGAGCTGGAAAGAAAAGGCGGGATTTTATCAGAGCAGCCCATCGGGACAAAGCCGCTGCCGCAGTTTTTCCCTGCCAGAAATCGAATTATCAGTGGACTTGCAGATATCGTACTTGTGATGGAGGCAAAAGAAAGAAGTGGATCTTTGATTACCGCAGATATGGCATTGGAGCAAGGAAAGGATATCTATGCACTGCCGGGACCGATAAACAGTCAGCTGAGCAGGGGGTGCAACCGCCTGATTAAACAGGGTGCGGGGATATTGTTATCGCCTGAGGATCTCTTAGAAGAGCTGTCGTTTGTTTGTGAAGAAAAAGTGAAAAAATTAACGGAAAATAAAATAGCACTTGAAAGTCCAGAAAATTTGGTGTATAGTTGTCTCGATTTGTATCCAAAGAACCTAAACGAATTGGCGGACCTTACAGGGCTGACAATTCCGGCGTTGATGGATGTGCTGGTGAGTTTAGAGTTACAAGGATATATTCGTGAGTTTTCAAAAAATCATTATGTTAGATTGAGATAGATAGAACGATAGTGGAGGAATTATAAATGGCACGTTATCTTGTAATCGTAGAGTCTCCTGCGAAAGTAAAGACAATTAAAAAATTTTTGGGGAGTAATTATGTTGTTACGGCGTCAAACGGGCATGTACGTGATTTGCCAAAGAGTCAGCTTGGAATTGACGTGGAACATGACTTTGAACCAAAATATATTACCATACGCGGAAAAGGGGATATTCTTGCTAATTTAAGAAAAGAAGTGAAGAAAGCGGATAAAGTATATCTTGCAACTGACCCCGACCGTGAGGGAGAAGCGATTGCATGGCATTTGTCAAAAGCGTTAAAACTGGAAGACAAAAAGATGTACCGTATCAGTTTCAACGAGATTACCAAGAATGCGGTAAAAGCATCGATCAAAGACGCAAGAGAGATTGATATGAATCTGGTAGATGCACAGCAGGCAAGAAGAGCGTTGGATCGAATTGTTGGCTATAAGATCAGTCCTCTTCTCTGGGCAAAAGTAAAGAGAGGCTTGAGTGCGGGACGAGTACAGTCTGTGGCGCTGCGCATTATTGCAGACCGTGAGGAGGAGATCAATGCATTTATTCCGGAAGAATATTGGACACTGGATGCAAAGATTAAAGTAGAAGGGGAGAGAAAGCCTCTCCTTGCAAAATTCTATGGAACAGATGGGAAAAAAATAGTCATCCATTCAAAAGAAGAACTGGAACAGATTATGAAGGCAGTCGAGGATGTACCATATTATGTAGACGATATCAAAAAGGGAGAGAGGACAAAGAAAGCACCTCTTCCGTTTACTACGAGTACATTGCAGCAGGAAGCATCAAAAGTGCTGAACTTTGCAACACAGAAGACAATGCGAATTGCGCAGCAGCTCTATGAAGGAATTGACATCAAAGGAAATGGAACAGTCGGTGTGATCACGTATCTGCGTACAGACTCAACAAGAATTTCCGAGGAAGCAGATGCGAATGCAAGAGAATACATTTCGCAGAATTATGGAGAGAGCTATGTATCGGCGGTGGCAAAAAAGGCGGATGACGGGAAGAAAATTCAGGATGCGCATGAGGCGATCCGTCCAACAGATATCACAAGAACACCGGCGGCTTTGAAAGAATCCCTTACAAGGGATCAGTTCCGATTATATCAGCTGATCTGGAAGCGATTTGTGGCAAGTAGAATGAACCCGGCAAAATATGAGACGACTTCGATCAAAATTGCAGCTGGCGAGTATCGTTTTTCTGTTGCGGCATCCAAAAACGTATTCGAAGGATTTCGGGCTGTTTATGTGGAAGCGGATGAGGAAAAAGAAGAAAACAATGTACTTGTAAAGAGCATCGATAAGGATTCGAAGCTTACAAAAGAAGAACTGGATCCAAAACAGCACTTTACACAGCCGCCGGCACATTATACAGAGGCATCACTTGTAAAGGCATTAGAAGAGCTCGGGATCGGGCGTCCAAGTACGTATGCGCCGACAATTTCAACAATCATTGCAAGAAGATACGTGGCGAAGGAAAACAAAAACCTTTACATGACAGAGATTGGTGAAGTTGTAAATAATATCATGAAACAATCGTTTCCAAGCATCGTAGATGAGAATTTTACAGCAAACATGGAAGGCCTGCTCGACATGGTTGCAGAAGGAAAAGTTGCCTGGAAGTCTGTGATCAGTAATTTCTATCCTGATTTGGAGGAAGCAGTGCAAATAGCTGAAAAAGAGCAGGAAAGTGTCAAGATTGAAGATGAAGTGACAGATGTAATCTGTGAAGAATGTGGAAGAAATATGGTGATTAAATACGGGCCACATGGCAGATTTCTTGCATGTCCGGGGTTCCCGGAATGTAGAAATACAAAACCATACCTTGAAAAAATCGGTGTACCATGTCCGGTATGCGGAAAAGATGTGGTTCTTCGAAAGACAAAAAAAGGAAGAAAATATTACGGATGTGAAGATAATCCGACTTGTGAATTCATGTCATGGCAAAAACCATCCAAAGAGAAATGTCCGAAGTGCGGAAGCTACATGGTAGAAAAGGGAAATAAATTGCTCTGCTCAAATGAAGAATGCGGGTATAAAACAGATATAAAAAATGATGAAAAAAATGAATGAAATGTTGAAAAAAAACAAATTGTATGATAACATACAACTATACACATATTTTTTCTGAGTTGTGTGTATGATTAGGTAAATAGTTTGTAAAATCAAGTGTCACATAATGGAGGCGAAGATATGAGTGTACAATTATTGGATAAGACTAGAAAAATTAACAGATTATTGCACAATAACAATTCAAGTAAAGTCGTTTTCAACGATATCTGTGAGGTATTAAATGAGATTCTCGCATCGAATGTATTAGTGGTGAGCAAAAAAGGAAAAGTGCTTGGAAGTGGCCAGTGGAAAGATGTAGAAGTGATACATGAGCTGATCGATAATGAAGTTGGAAGCCATATTGATGAGATGCTCAATGAAAGACTGCTTAGTATTTTGTCGACCAAAGAAAATGTGAATCTTCAGACACTTGGATTTTCACCAGAGGTTGTCAAAGGATATCAGGCGATCGTGACACCAATCGACATTGCGGGAGAAAGACTTGGAACGTTGTTCATTTATAAAAAAGATGAACTTTACGAGATCGATGATATTATTCTAAGTGAGTATGGAACAACTGTTGTGGGACTGGAGATGCTGCGCTCTGTCAATGAAGAAAGTGCCGAAGAGATTCGAAAAGAACAGATTGTGCAGTCGGCGATCAGTACACTTTCCTTTTCAGAATTGGAAGCAATCATTCATATTTTTGATGAATTGGAAGGAACAGAAGGAATTCTTGTGGCGAGCAAGATTGCAGACAGAGTTGGGATTACAAGATCTGTTATCGTGAATGCACTTCGAAAATTCGAAAGTGCCGGGGTGATCGAATCACGTTCGTCCGGTATGAAGGGAACATATATTAAAGTGGTAAATGACTATATTTTTGAAGAACTAGATGCGATCAAAAAGAAAAAATTGAAATAACAATAAGAGAAGGGGGTCAGAGTTCTGGCTCCCTTGAGTTGTACAAGGAGAGGGAAACATGTACGAAGGGAAAAAAGCAGAGTTAGAAATGAAAAAAGCGATTCTTGCCGGAGGAATATTGGAATCAAAAGTATTTCAGTGTAAGATTTTAGCATATCACGCGGAGGAGGAACGCGTATATTTACTTTTAGAAGATGATTCACTTGCGGATATTGTACTTGATGCAGTCTATGAATGTCGGATAGAGACAGGAACAACATGGCACGGCAGTGAGGGAAGAATAAAAGAACGCTACTACAATGAACACGGAAAAATTTTAGAATTCCAAATAGAAAATGGATTTTATAAAAATAGTATAAAGTCTGTTGACAAACAGGAAGTGGAGTGATATTTTATAACTAAAGCAAATTAGCACTCGGACAAAGTGAGTGCTAATAAACTGATAACATAGTATGAAGGAGGCAGTTTGATATGAAATTAGTACCATTGGGAGACAGAGTCGTATTAAAACAATTAGAAGCAGAGGAGACAACCAAATCCGGAATTGTATTGCCGGGACAGACAAAAGAAAGACCTCAGCAGGCAGAAGTTGTTGCGGTAGGACCAGGTGGAATGGTTGATGGGAAAGAAGTAACAATGCTCGTATCAGAAGGAGATCAGGTTATCTATTCGAAATATTCGGGAACAGATGTAGAATTAGATGGTGAAGAATATATTGTTGTAAAACAAAGTGATATTTTAGCTGTTATTAAATAATAAAAAGATAATAGGAGGCAAATAATCATGGCAAAAGAGATTAAATATGGAGCAGAAGCCAGAAGTGCTTTAGAAGCTGGTGTAAATCAATTGGCAAATACAGTAAGAGTAACATTAGGACCAAAAGGAAGAAATGTAGTGCTTGATAAATCTTTTGGCGCACCGCTTATCACAAATGACGGAGTGACAATTGCAAAAGAGATCGAGTTGGAAGACGCATTTGAAAATATGGGTGCACAACTAATTCGTGAAGTTGCTGCAAAGACGAATGATGTTGCCGGAGATGGTACAACAACAGCAACTGTTTTAGCTCAGGCTATGGTTCATGAAGGAATTAAGAACCTTGCGGCAGGAGCAAATCCAATCGTACTTCGCAAAGGTATGAAGAAAGCTACAGATGCAGCTGTTGAAGCTATCGCATCTATGAGCAGCAAAGTAGAAAGTAAAGAGAGAATCGCAAATGTTGCGGCAATTTCAGCAGGAGATGTGGAAGTTGGAGCAATGGTAGCAGATGCGATGGAAAAGGTATCGAATGACGGTGTGATTACAATCGAAGAATCCAAGACAATGAAGACAGAATTGGATTTGGTAGAAGGTATGCAGTTTGACCGTGGATATATTTCAGCATATATGGCTACAGATATGGAGAAGATGGAAGCAAACTTAGAAGATCCATATATTTTGATTACAGATAAAAAGATTTCTAATATTCAGGATTTATTGCCACTGTTAGAGCAGATTGTACAGTCAGGAGCAAGACTTCTTATTATTGCAGAAGACATCGAAGGAGAGGCGCTTACAACATTGATCGTAAACAAATTACGTGGAACATTCAATGTAGTTGCAGTGAAGGCACCTGGATATGGCGACAGAAGAAAAGCAATGTTGGAAGATATTGCAATCTTAACAGGCGGACAGGTGATTTCTGAAGAACTTGGATTGGACTTAAAAGAGACGACACTTGATCAGTTAGGTCGTGCAAAATCTGTAAAAGTACAGAAAGAAAACACAGTCATCGTAGATGGAATGGGTGACAAAGATGCAATCAATGGTCGTGTTGCACAGATTAAGGCGCAGATTGAAGAGACAACATCTGAATTTGATAAAGAAAAATTACAGGAAAGACTTGCTAAACTTGCAGGTGGTGTAGCTGTTATCCGTGTGGGTGCAGCGACAGAGACTGAGATGAAAGAAGCAAAACTCCGCATGGAAGATGCACTTTCCGCAGCGAGAGCAGCAGTGGAAGAAGGAATCGTTGCAGGTGGTGGATCTGCTTATATCCACGCATCAAAACAGGTTGCGAAGCTTGCAGATGAATTAGAAGGAGATGAAAAGACAGGAGTTAACATTATCTTGAAAGCTTTGGAAGCTCCATTGTTCCACATTTCAGCAAATGCAGGACTGGAAGGCTCTGTAATTATCAATAAAGTAAGAGAACAAGAACCAGGAATCGGATTTGACGCATATAACGAAGAATATGTAGATATGGTGAAAGCGGGAATCCTTGATCCGGCGAAAGTGACAAGAAGTGCATTACAGAATGCAACAAGTGTTGCATCAACATTATTGACAACAGAATCAGTAGTGGCAAATATCAAAGAAGACGCACCGGCTATGCCAGCAGGTGCACCTGGAATGGGTATGATGTAATCAATGATATAAAATCAGAAGGCGGAGCTGTGAGACAGTTCCGCCTTCTGATTTTATGATAATTTAATTAGAAGAAAGCTTGTAGAGTATATTGAAGTTGTGCTACAATAATAATATGAATTTACAAGTGGAGGTTAGTATGAGTGACTATTACACAGAACAATTAGTAAAACAAAAAGCAAAAGCATCATCAATGATAGCAAAGACAGCGTTGATAGCAGTTACGGTGTTGTCGTTTTTTCTTGTGCTGCTGTTTCCGATGGCGATGATTATTCCGGTCATTATGGTTGTTGTGGATATCGTTTTATTCAAGCGTTTTGATCTGGAATTTGAATATCTGTATGTCAACGGAGATCTTGATATTGATAAGATTATGGCAAAACAAAAAAGAAAAAGAGTGTTTGAGATGAATGTAAGAGATATGGAAGTACTTGCACCTACAGGCTCTATTGAACTGCAGCAGTATCAGAGAACAAAAACATATGATTTTAGTTCCGGAGTGGAAGGCGCAAGAACATATGAGATGGTGACAATCTCTCAGGGACAGACTGTGAAAATTATTTTTGAGCCAAATAAAACGATTTTGGAAGGCATGAAAATGCTTGCGCCGAGAAAAGTGTTTATTTAGTCTTGACAGAAACGAATCTTTTTTGTAATATAACACTACCTTATAAAAAACGTTTATATAAGGAATTATTTATAAGTATTCCTTATTAGTGTATTATTATACAATAATCAGACCAAAAAGAGAAAGAGAGGATGAAAGATCATGGGAAAAATTATTGGAGAAGGTATTACATTTGATGATGTACTGTTAGTACCTGCATATTCAGAGGTAATTCCAAACCAAGTAGATTTATCAACTAATTTAACTAAAAAAATCAGATTAAACATTCCGATGATGAGCGCAGGCATGGATACTGTAACAGAACACCGTATGGCAATTGCGATGGCTCGTCAGGGAGGTATTGGTATTATCCATAAAAATATGTCGATTGAACAGCAGGCAGAAGAAGTCGACAAGGTAAAACGTTCAGAAAATGGTGTCATCACAGATCCATTTTCGTTGTCACCAGAGCATACACTGCAAGATGCAGATGATTTGATGGGAAAATTCCGTATTTCGGGTGTACCTATCACAGAGGGGAAAAAATTAGTTGGTATTATTACGAACCGTGATTTAAAGTTTGAAGAAGATTTTACAAAGAAAATCAAAGAATCAATGACTTCGGAAGGATTGATTACTGCACCGGAAGGCATCACTTTGGAAGAAGCAAAGAAAATCCTCGCAAAAGCAAGAAAAGAAAAATTACCGATCGTAGATAAAGATTTTAACTTAAAAGGTCTTATTACAATCAAAGATATTGAAAAGCAGATCAAATACCCATTGTCAGCAAAAGATGAACAAGGACGTCTGTTATGTGGTGCGGCAGTTGGAATTACAGCAAACTGCGTAGAACGTGTGGATGCGCTTGTAAAGGCTCATGTGGATGTTGTTGTTATGGACTCAGCACATGGACACTCTGCGAATGTAATCAGAACAGTGAAGATGGTAAAAGAAAAATATCCGGATCTTCAGGTGATTGCAGGTAATGTGGCAACAGGAGAGGCAGCAAGAGCTTTGATTGAAGCTGGAGTAGATGCGGTGAAGGTTGGTATCGGACCTGGATCCATCTGTACAACACGTGTTGTTGCAGGTATCGGTGTGCCACAGATTTCAGCAATCATGGACTGCTATGAGGCAGCAAAAGAAGCTGGAATTCCAATCATCGCAGATGGTGGTATCAAATATTCAGGTGATATGACAAAGGCGATAGCAGCAGGTGCCAATGTATGTATGATGGGAAGCATTTTTGCGGGATGTGATGAAAGCCCTGGAACATTCGAATTATTCCAAGGAAGAAAATATAAAGTGTACCGTGGTATGGGATCTATTGCAGCGATGGAGAACGGAAGTAAAGACCGCTATTTCCAGACAGATGCAAAGAAACTGGTTCCGGAAGGAGTAGAAGGTCGTGTCGCATACAAAGGAACAGTAGAAGATACTGTGTTCCAGCTTATGGGAGGTCTTCGCTCTGGTATGGGTTATTGTGGAACGCCTACGATTGAAGATTTGAAAGAAGAAGGAAGATTTGTAAAAATTTCTGCAGCTTCTTTGAAAGAAAGTCATCCACATGATATTCATATTACAAAAGAAGCACCAAACTATAGTGTAGATGAATAAGTAATTAAGAAAAAACTAAGTAAATCGTTAAATAATCTGTACAAAATTATGATAAGATGAGACATATCAGAATGACAGGTGAGGTACTTAGGAGAAATGACAAGAAAGAGGCAGTCGAAAAGAAGCAGAGCAAGAAGAATTAAATTGTATACGAGAATGGGAGTTATTGTTCTCATTACGTGTATGGTGATACTCGGAGGTATGAAACTTTTGCACATAGGTCCTTTTCAGAATTCGTATATGGAAATTACAGGTGCAGATATAGATGCTGCTAAGCCGGATATCGATGTGCAACTTTTAACGGTAAATGAATATTCTAGACCGGGGACAAAGACAGAGCGAATCAATGGAATTGTAATTCATTATACGGCGAATCCCGGATCGACTGCTATGCAGAATCGAAATTATTTTGAAGGCTTAAAAGACAGTCACATAACGAAGGCAAGCAGCCATTTTATTGTAGGATTAGATGGAGAGATTGTGCAGTGTATTCCGACGTGGGAGGAAGCATACGCATCCAATGACAGGAATCCTGACACGGTTTCTATTGAGACATGTCATCCGAATGAAGATGGAAAATATACACAGGCAACCTACAAATCTATGGTACAGCTGACAGCATGGTTATGTAAAAAATTTGATTTGACCGAAAAAGATGTAATTCGTCATTATGATATTACCGGCAAGATTTGTCCGAAATATTTTGTAGAAGATGAAGCGGCATGGGAAAAGTTTCGGGAAGATGTAAAAATTGTATTGGCTAAAATGTAAAAGAGTCCAACTCGGACTCTTTTTATCATGTGCGGTTAACTTACTTATTAGCAAAGATAATAGTTTTTATCTATAGATTATAGAGAGAAATTGTGATATACTTAACAAAACTTATTTGAAGGAGAGAGGCATATGAATTTAAATCAATTGCATTATTTTGTAACACTAGCCTATATGGAACATTATACGAAAGCGGCGAAGCAACTATCTATCACGCAACCAAGCCTCAGTCATGCAATTGGTATGTTGGAACAGGAACTGGGGACTTATTTATTTGAAAAACAAGGACGGAACGTAGTTCTTACAAAATATGGAAAAGTATTTTTGAAATATGCCGAGGAGTCTTTGCGGGTGTTGGATACCGGAATTAAAAAGACGAGATCGATGACAAGTGAGACAAGCGGTGAGATTGATATCGGATACATCTATACACAGGGGAGTGAATTTATACCGGAGCTGGTTAAAAATTTTTTGGACGAGAACAAAGAAAAAGATATCCAATTTCACTTTAACAATGGAGTGACAGAGGAGATTGTGAAAGGTATCAAATCAGAACGTTTTGACCTTGGATTCTGTTCTTATATGAAAAATGAGCCGGATATTGAATTTATCCCGGTTACAAAAGAAGAACTTGCAGCAATTGTGCCATATGGACACCCATTAGCAGATCGGGAGAGTGTAAAATTTGAAGAGATTGCCAGTTATCCTCAGATTTTTTTCAATAAAACGAGTGGACTTCGTGCGGTGATCGACGGGCTTTTCAAAGACGCAGATATTACTCCGGATATCAAGTACACGGTGGACGAAGACAGCGCACTTGCCGGACTTGTGGCAAAGGGATTTGGTGTCGGGATTGTACCGAATATTCCGATTTTGAAGAGCCTGCAGGTGAAGATTATCCCGATTGAAAAGCTGGCGTATCGAAGATATATTTATATGGCGATCATGCGGAACAAATATTTATCGCCGATTGTAAAGCAATTTCTGCAATATGTTCAAAAAAACTATAAAATAGAAATTGAACAATAGAAGTGTGTCGGCTATAATAGATGGAGAAAATAAGGGAGGTTTTACAATGCAGAAAGAATTTGATGTAATCGCATTGGGAGAATTATTGATTGATTTTACGATGCACGGGGAGAGTGAACAGGGAAACAATCTTTTTGAGGCGTGTCCGGGTGGGGCGCCTTGTAATGTGCTCGCAATGCTGAACAAGTTGGGAAAGAAGACGGCTTTTTTGGGGAAAGTAGGACAGGACCAGTTTGGAACACTGTTGAAAGCTACACTGGATGATGTTGGAATCGACACCTCCGCTTTATATATGGATCAAGAGGTGAATACCACATTGGCATTTGTGCATACATTTCCGGATGGGGACAGGGAGTTTTCGTTTTACCGGAATCCGGGAGCTGATATGATGCTGACAGCTGATGAAGTAGATGAAGAATTTGTAAAAAAGGCAAAGATATTCCATTTTGGAACATTGTCTATGACTCATGACGGAGTGAGAGAAGCTACAAAAAAAGCATTGAAAATTGCAAAAGACAATGGGCTGGTTATTACATTTGACCCGAATCTTCGACCACCTCTTTGGAGCTCATTAGAGCTTGCAAAAGAGCAGATGGAGTATGGATTCGCATATTGTGATGTTTTGAAGATTTCAGATAATGAGATTCAGTTTATCTCAGGAAAAGAGGATTACGATGAGGGAATCCGGTATCTGCAGGGGAAATATCAGATCCCGCTTATTCTTCTGACTATGGGGAAAGATGGAAGTCGTGCTTACTATAAAGATATGAGAGTGGAAGTTGCCGGACGTGTTGTGAAGGCAATCGAGACGACAGGTGCAGGAGATACTTTCTGTGGAAGCTCGATCAACTATGTATTAGAACATGGACTTGAGAATCTGACAGAGGAAAATTTAAAAGAGATGCTTTCGTTTGCAAATGCGGCAGCAGCATTGATTACGACTAAAAAAGGCGCGATTCGCTCAATGCCGGAAAAAGAAGATGTGCTGGCATTTATGGAATAAAAAGAGAAATGGATGAAGATTATGTTTGAACGTTTTTTTCCGGATGACTATGTCGCATCGACCTATGTTATTCCGTTTGAAAAATTATATGAAGAAGGCTATCGGGGACTGATTTTCGATATTGATAACACATTGGTTCAGCATGGTGCACCGGCTGATGAGAGGGCGAAAGAGCTGTTTGCGAGACTGAGGGCGATTGGATTTTCCAGTTGTCTGATTTCGAATAATCAGGAATCCCGCGTAAAGATGTTCAATGAAGAGATTCAGACGAACTATATTTTTAATGCTCACAAACCATCTACAAAAAATTACAAAAAGGGGATGGAGATTATGGGCACAACACCAGAGAATACAATTTTTATCGGGGATCAGCTGTTTACGGATGTCTATGGCGCAAAACGGGCGGGAATCCGAAATATACTTGTGAAGCCGATTCACCCCAAAGAAGAGATTCAGATTGTTCTGAAACGATACTTGGAAAAAATTGTATTACATTTTTATCGAAAAGAGAAAGAAAAACGGAAAAAGTAACTGTTCTTTGAGCAGTTACTTTTTTGAATCTATAGAGAAAACTTATCAAAAATGATAAAAATAACAATTTGTTTTATGGATGGAGAGTGCTTATAATAGTAGTTAAGAAAAGACAGAAGCCGGCGCCCAAGGCAATGTCAACAACCTCGTTTCACATGGATCTGAAACAATCATTTAGAAGGAGTTAGGAAAAAATGCAAAGCAAATATACACATATTTTTGAACCGCTTACAATTAAGCACATGACACTGAAAAACAGAATTGTTATGACACCAATGGGAACGAACTATGGAGAACAGAATGGAGAAATGAGTTTTCTTCATATCAACTATTATGAACAGAGAGCAAAAGGCGGAACAGGTCTTTTGATCGTAGAAAATGCAAGTGTAGATTCACCGGAAGGATCTAATGGAACAACACAGCTTCGTATCGACCACGACAGCTATATTCCAAGATTATTCAAATTGAGCGAGACAGTACACAAACATGGTGCCTGTATTGCAATCCAGATCAATCATGCTGGAGCTTCTGCGCAGTCTGCAAGAACAAATATGCAGCCGGTTTCTGCGTCGAATATTCCGTCAAAAGCAGGTGGAGAGATTCCAAGACCGCTTGAAAAAGAAGAGATTTTACGCATTGTGAAAAAATACGGAGAAGCTGCAAAGAGAGCGCAGATCGCAGGATTTGATGCAGTGGAGATTCACGCCGGACACTCTTACTTACTCAGCCAGTTCTTGTCACCGATAACAAATAAGAGAACGGATGAATTTGGAGGTTCCCCAGAGAACAGAGCACGTTTTGCAAAAATGGTTATTGAAGAAGTACGTGCACAGGTAGGTCCATTCTTCCCGATTTTTGTAAGAATCAGTGCAGATGAATTTTTAGAAGGCGGAAACACATTGGAAGATACTTTGGATTATCTTCAGTATTTTGAAAAAGAGGTAGACGTATTTGACGTTTCCTGTGGTTTGAATGGCTCTATCCAATATCAGATTGATGCTAACTACCTGGAAGACGGATGGCGTTCTTATATGGCGAAAGCAGTCAAAGAAAGATATGGAAAAATTTGTATCACAATGGGAAATATCAGAGACCCACAAGTTGCAGAAGATATTTTAGAAAGAGGAGATGCAGATCTCATCGGTATGGGACGTGGTCTGATTGCGGATCCGGAATGGGTAAACAAAGTAAGCTTTGGCGATGAAAAAGAAATCCGTAAATGTATCTCATGTAACATCGGATGTGCAGGAAACCGTATCGGAGTAAACCGCCCAATCCGTTGTACAATCAATCCGGCTGTGAATGAAGGAGAAGGATACAAAAAACTTCGCGTGAAGAAATCTTGCAATGTTGTTGTAATCGGTGGAGGTACTGCAGGACTGGAAGCAGCATGTACAGCAGCTGAAGTTGGATGTACAACATTCTTGATCGAGAAAAAGGCAAATCTTGGAGGACTTGCAGCGGAGATTTCCAAGATTCCGGATAAAAAGAGACTGTCAGATTTCCCGAATTATTTGATTTACCGTGCAAGCAAGCTGAAAAACTTATTTATCTTTAAAAATACAGAAGCAACAATTGAGTTGGTTGAAAGCCTGAATCCGAACATTATTGTCAATGCCACAGGATCGAATCCACTTCTTCCACCAATCAAAGGATTACACGAAAATATTGACAAAGAAGGCGGAAAAGTATCCTCTATCACAAATATGATCAACCATATTACAGAATATCCGGAAGACTTGACTGGAAAGAAAGTTGTAGTCATCGGTGGAGGAGCAGTTGGTCTTGATGTAGTGGAATTCTTCGCGCCAAGACATGCGGATGTGAGTATCGTAGAAATGATGCCGGTTATCGGAAATGGAATTGACCCTGTTTCTAAAGTTGGAACATTTACGATGATGGATCAGTATGGAGTACAACAGCTTCCAAACACAGCTTTGTTAGAAGTAAAGAGCGATACATTCCTTGTGAAAATGCCGGATGGAGAAGAGAAAGATCTCGCATTTGATTACGGATTTGTATGTCTTGGTATGAGAGCAAATGCTCCGATCTTAGATGCGTTGTATAATACATTTGGACACAGCGGAGATGTAGAGATTATGAACATCGGCGACAGTGTCCGTGCAAGAAGAATTATTGAGGGTACAACGGAAGGGCGTAATATCCTTGAAGTTTTGGAAAAAAGAGATTATTTATAGAATTTAACAATATAGGTGTTACAGTTCACACATCAGTCAATAGTAAATGAGTTTATGCTTGCATGAGGACTCATTTGCTGTAGACTGATGAAGGGAACGCCTGTTTATGAGCAAAAATAGCTGCTTGCAGCGGAAAAGCACTGAAAGTGCGTTTTGCGAATGGCGTGGAGTGAACTGTAACATATAGGCTAGTAAATTGCAAGAAATATTGGACATAATTTAAAGAACAGATTAAAATAGATGTATGAGGTAGAAGTTGAAATAGTATACCTTGTACATCTTTTTTTTGTTTGGAAAGGGGCGTGAAAAATGAGAAAAAAATCTGTTGTATTAGGTGCCTGTATTTTTGCTGCGTTTTCATTAACAGGATGTAAAGATACGGAAACGCCGAAAGGGAATCCGACATTTAACGCAACTGTTTTGGAAATAGGTGAAAATACGATTTTAGTCGAACCTTTTGAAAATGAAGAGATATCAACAGGTGAAATTTCGGTTACAACGGATGTTGTATCAAAGATTGAAGTGCCCGAACTTGAAGAGGGAACAGAGGTATGTATCGTATATAATGGAGAAATTTTGGAGACTTATCCGAGCCGGATTAAAACCGTTTTTGCAATTTACCTGTTGGATGAAAATGGCGAAGCAATTATAGAAAAGGACAGTGATTAAAGGAAGGAGCGCAAGTTAAAGAATATTAGGTCAGACCGGAATCTTTTTTGATAAATTTGACAAACCGGTTTGTGGCGGGAATCATATATTTGTCTTTCATATGAGCCATGTAGACCGTGTGGATGAGTTCTTCGCCGGCAACCGGAATTTTGGCAATCTTTGCATCGCGTATCGTGTCAACATCTGCAACGAGTGCGATTCCAAAGTCTTCTGCCACAAGTGCTGCGATAGAATATTCGTCTGGGCAGTCGATGACAATATCCGGCTGGATCTGGTGCTTACGATATAATTTGTGAGTGTAAAGTCCAAGACCTGAATCACGGTCATATCCGATCACCGGATAATCCTGCAGTACTTGAAAAGGTACTTCTTTTTCATTTGCGAGCGGATGGTTTAACGAGGTGATGAGTAACATCTCCTGATGCAGGATTGGAGTAAACTGTACGGAAGGCTGATCTTCCACATATGCGCCAAAAACAACGTCATACATGTCGTTTTTCAGCCCGCGGATCAGGTCAATTGTATGTGCCTGACTGAAACTGAACGTCACTTTTTTATTTTCCGGAAGATTCAAAAAAGTACGCACCGTGTGCGGAATATAGTGGTTAGCGAGAGGGGATACATAGGCGATGTCGATGTGTCCCCCTTCTTGTGTCAGATGGTACATTTTCTGTTCCGCAGTGCGAACCTCTTCTAAAATGCGGTCAACGTGTTCTAAAAACATCTTACCGTATTTGGTGAGCGTGATGTTTCGTCCGTTTTTTTCAAAAAGAGGAATACCGAGTTCATTTTCTAGCGTATCCATAGAACGGCTGAGACTTGGCTGGGAAATATTCAGTTCATTGGCGGCTAAGCGGAAATGTTCCAGCTGGGCAATTTTTTGAAAATATGTTAATTGATTTAATGTCATAGCATGTACTCCTTTCTCTGCCTTACAGTATATCACAATTGATAGAAAAAAACTATCAAAAAATAACAAAAGATGTATTGGAAGTATTGATTGAAATCGTATATAATCACAGTAAAGAGGTTGTTTAAAATTTAACAAATGGGCAAAAGAAAAAACAATTCAAATTAAAAGGAGAGAAAAATCATGGCAGAAAGAATTACAGGTCACACAGAATTAATCGGTTTAATGGCTTACCCAATCAGACATTCAAGTTCACCGGCAATGCAGAATGAAGCATTTGCAAAATTAGGATATGACTATGCATACCTTGCATTTGAGGTGGACAACGATACATTAGAAGATGCGATCAAAGGACTTCGTGCATTAAAGATGAGAGGTTCTAACGTATCTATGCCAAACAAAACAGTGGTACATAAATACTTAGACGAGTTGTCACCGGCAGCAAAAATGTGCGGTGCAGTCAATACAATCGTAAATGACAATGGACACCTGACAGGTCACATTACAGATGGTATCGGTTATATGGCAGCATTAAAAGACAACAACATTGATGTTATTGGCAAAAAAATGACAATTGTCGGAGCGGGTGGAGCTGCAACAGCAATTGAAATTCAGGCAGCGCTTGACGGTGTGGCAGAGATGTCTATCTTTAACATCAAAGATAAATTCTGGGCAAATGCAGAAGAGACAGTAAAGAAAATCAATGAAAATACAAACTGTAAAGCGACATTATATGATCTTGCAGATCTTGACAAATTAAAAGAAGAGATTGCAGACAGCTATTTATTTGCAAACGGAACAGGCATGGGTATGAAACCATTAGAAGGTCAGACATACATTCCGGACAAATCGTTCTTAAGACCAGACCTGATCGTAACAGATGTTGTATATGCTCCAAGAGAAACAGCGCTGTTGAAGATGGCAAAAGAAGTCGGATGTAAGACAATGAACGGTCTTGGAATGATGTTATTCCAGGGTTCAGCCGCATTTGAATTGTGGACAGGAGAACCAATGCCGATCGAATATATGAAAGAAATCTTAGATATCAAATACGACTAAAAGAAAAAAGGAGTGCAGAGGAAAAGACGATGAATAAGAAATATTTATCAAGTGCATTGATTTTGTACTTAAACTATTTTATCCATGGTATTGGATGTTCTATATTGAGCCAGCAGGTTGTAAAAGAGATGCTGGCAGATCAGTGGGGAATGAACGATGCGATGAAAGTAACTGCAATCGCAGCCGCATTGGGATTGGGACGTTTGATCTCACTTCCGTTTGCAGGACCATTATCGGATAAGCTTGGAAGAAGAATTTCGGTATTGATTGGTGTGGCATCTTATGTTATTTTCTTCGTAGGGATTGCTTTTTCACCAAACGTACAGGTTGCATATATTGCAGCAGTTCTCGGAGGTATCGCAAACTCCTTCTTAGATACAGCTACATATCCGGCAGTTGCAGAGATTATGTACAAGTATACAGGTATTGCGACAATGGGAATTAAGTTATTTATTTCCGTAGCACAGCTTTTAATGCCATTCTTCTTAGGACTTGTGGCAGGAACATCTATGTCATACCTGACACTTCCACTTGTAGCAGGTATTATAATCGCAGTGCTCGGTGTGCTGGCAATTTTTGCACCGCTTCCGGCAGAGTCTGAGAGCGGAAAATCAGAGTCATTTATCAGTAACCTGAAAAATGCAAATTTCTCATTGGAAAGTGTAGCGTTGATTTTAATCGGTTTCACAAGTACAGCTACATTCCAGTTATGGTTAAACTGTGCGCAGACATTCGGAAAAGAAATCGCAGGAATCCCGTCTGAATCGGTATCTGTAATGCAGACATACTACTCAGCAGGAACTTTGGTTGCGTTGTTTGTGACAAGTATTTTGATCACAAAATTCAAACAAGTACGTTTTCTTGTTATCTATCCGGCAATTGCGACAATCATGTTGGTGTTAGTATATTTGATCAAGACACCTGCAATCTGCTACATCGGTGCATTTGTAATCGGTTATGCAGCAGCAGGAGGAGTTCTTCAGATGGCAACAGCTACTGTAAATGAACTGTTCCCGAAGATCAAAGGAACAATCACAAGTCTTGTTATGATTGCATCAAGCTTATGTAATTATACAATTTTAAGTGCGGCTGCCAATATGTCCGCAACAGGCGTTCTTGTAATGAACATTGTCATTACTGTAATCGGTGTGTTGCTTGCGCTGTTGGTAAATGCAAGATATGGAAAATTAGTGGAAAAAGTAAATACAGCAAAATAAATTTTAAAAATCTGTAGGAGGAAGTTTATGAATCCGGTAATCGTAAGAAATGTAAAGATCGGAGAAGGAGTACCAAAAATCTGTGTGCCGATCGTAGGAGTGACAAAGGAAGAAATTATCAATGAAGCAAAAACATTTGAAAATATTCCGGTAGATGTAGTAGAATGGCGTGTAGACTGGTTTGAACATGTTTTTGAATTTGAAAAAGTAGAAGAGGTTTTAAAAGAGCTGAGAGAAGCTTTGGGAGAGACACCATTGTTATTCACATTCCGTACTTCAAAAGAAGGTGGAGAGAAAGCAATCGAGGCAAAAGAATATGCAGAATTAAATAAGAAAGCTGCTGCGACAGGATATGTGGATTTAGTAGATGTGGAAGCATTTACAGGAGATGAGGTTGTAAAAGAAATCATCGAAGCGGCACACGAAGTGAATGTAAAAGTAGTTGCGTCTAACCATGATTTCGACAGGACACCTGAAAAAGATGAGATTGTCTCAAGACTTCGCAAAATGCAGGACTTAGGAGCAGACATTCCGAAGATTGCAGTAATGCCGAACAACAAAAAAGATGTTCTTGTATTGTTATCTGCGACAGAAGAGATGGCATCTGAGTATGCGGACAGACCGATCATCACAATGTCAATGGCAGGAACAGGCGTGATCAGCAGACTTTGTGGAGAAGTATTTGGTTCTGCTTTGACATTCGGAGCAGCAAAAAAAGCATCTGCACCAGGACAGATGGAAGTAAATAATTTGGAAACTGTATTGCAATTGTTACACAAAAGCCTATAATAAGTGCAAACAGGCTTGACAGCGAGACTGCCAAGCCTGTTTTTAAATCCGTGTTGTGTTAAGAAATAAACGAATGAGAGGAGCAGGCTATGAAAAGAGTATTCACATGGTTAAATAACAGTCTGGAAGAATTCCTGATGGGAGCAGGTCTTATCATGATGACTGCCATTATGGGAATTCAGGTGGTTTTTCGATATGCATTTGGCATGTCTTTGTCATGGTCGGAAGAGATCACAAGATATATTTTTATTTGGGAAGGATTTTTGAGCATCAGCTATTGTACGAAAAAATGTATTTCTATAAAAGTGGAGCAGTTTGTGGCAATGTTTCCGAAACGAGGAAAGGCGTTGTTTAAGCTGGTGAATCATACGATTGAACTAGTATTTTTCTGCTATATGATACCGTATGCCTTTTTGTATCTGCGCTCTGCGATTGAGAGCGGACAGGTCAGTCCGGCGTGTGGAATTCCGATGTATTACATTCAGGCAGCGCCGTTTGTATGTTTTATTCTGGCAGCATTTAGAATTGTGCAGAGATGGTGGATCGAGCTTCAGGTTGTAAGGGCGAAAGAAAAAGGAGGGGAAGAATCATGCCAATCGTAGTTGTATTTTTAATATTTGTAGTTTGCCTGGTGATTGCGATTCCGGTATCGATATCACTTGGGATTGTATCGGTATTGCCGGGAGCATTTGACCCTTCTTTTACGGCGAGCGCCCAGTTTGTCATTCGTTCTATGTTTGGTGGAATCGACAGTTTTCCACTTCTTGCAGTGCCGATGTTCGTGCTCTCCGGAATCGTGATGGCAAAGGGTGGAATCTCGAAAAAGCTGTTTGATGTTTTCGCGTATTTTCTTGGGAAAAGAACTGCGGGAATGCCGTGCGCAGTGATTATTACATGTTTGTTTTATGGTGCAATATCAGGTTCGGGTCCGGCTACTGTGGCGGCGGTTGGAAGTATGACAATACCGATTCTGATGGAACTTGGATATGATAAGAAATTTGTGACAGCAGTGGTTGCTGTGGCGGGAGGACTCGGTGTGATCATACCGCCAAGTATTCCGTTTATCATGTATGGAATGGCGGCGGGAGAATCCGTGAGTGATCTGTTTATCGCGGGAATTATTCCGGGACTTTTGATTGGCGGCCTGCTGATGATCTATGCAATCTATTACTGTAAGAAATATGGAGAAGACAAAGAAAAGATTGCAGAAGAGATTGGAAAATTACATGCGAAAGGCTTTTTGAAAGTGTTAAAAGAGAGCTTTTTTGCCCTGCTTAGTCCGGTTATTATTTTAGGGTGCATTTATTTGGGAATTGCTTCACCGACAGAGGCTGCGGTTATCTCGGTTTTCTATGCGTTGATTATCAGTCTTTTTATCTATCGCACGATTCAGGTGAAGGATATTTGGGGAATCATTGTAGAATCCACAAGAACTTATGCGCCGCTGTTATTTATACTTGCAGCGTCAATTGCGTTTTCGCGGGTGCTTACACTGATGCAGGTGCCACAGGCAGTCAGCGAATGGATTTTGACACACTTTAGTAATCCGATTGTCATTTTAATTGTGATTAATATCTTTTTACTGATTGTGGGAATGGTGATGGATACGACACCGGCGATCTTGATCTTAAGCCCGATTTTATTACCGATTGTAACAGAAATCGGAATGGACCCGATTCATTTTGGTGTGATGATGGTTGTAAACCTTGCAATTGGTTTTGTGACACCTCCGATCGGAGTCAATTTGTTCGTGGCAAGTTCACTTACGGAGATACCGATTATGGAAATTGCAAAAAAAGCATTTCCGATGATTGTGTTCTTCTTGATCGCGTTACTGCTGATTACATTTGTACCAGGTATCAGTCTTGTGCTATTGTAGGAGGGAAATCTGATGAAGAAAAAAATATATATGGCGACAGCGGTGTTGGCTGCTGTGCTCTTGTCCGGATGCGCCAAGGAGAGCGATGTGCAAAGATACGCTTGGCCACTTGCGACATCCAGTCCTGAAGACACGGTGACACAGTTGTTCTCGGAAAAATTTGCAGAAGAGGTGGATCGGCTAAGTGACGGAAAGATGAAGATTCAAGTATATCCAAACAGTACGCTTGGCGGAGACCGTGAATTGTTAGAAAGCTGTAAAGACGGAGATATTCCGTTTGTCGTACAAAATACAGCGCCGCAGGTTACGTTTATGAAAGATGTCGCGGTGTTTGACATTCCATGTGTGTTTGACTCTATTGAAGAAGTCCGCAACAAAGTGGATGATGCGAAGTTTTATGGTCTGATGGAAGATGTTTACAAAGATGCGGGCTATAAGCTGTTGGGGTATGCGGATCAGGGGTTCCGTGTCATGTCCACGAACAAAAATGTTACTTCTCTGTCGGATTTTAAGGGACAAAAGATCAGAACAATGGAGAATCCGTATCATATGGATTTCTGGAAGTCGCTCAAAGCGAATCCGACACCTATGACTTTCAGTGAGGTGTACATCGGGCTTCAGCAAGGAACGATCGATGCACAAGAAAACCCATATGAGGTTATTGTTTCCAGTCGATTATATGAACAGCAGGATTATGTGGTTGAGACAAATCATCTGCCGCATTTGATTTCTTTGATTGTCAGTGATGAATTTTTTGAAGGGCTTTCAAAGAAAGAGCAAAACGTGATCACAGAGGCTTCTGAGATTGCAAAAAAATACGCAAGAGAGCAGTCGGACACCCGCATTGCGGAAAAAATCAAGGTGATTGAGGAAAGTGGAACGAAGATTGTTCCTATGAGTGACGAACTAAGACAAGAGGTGCGGGATGCCTCAAAAGGAGTGACAGAAGAGATTCGTCACAGTGTGTCAAAAGACATTGTAGATGCGTATTTGGAACAATAATTAAGTGGATAGAAAAAAAAGGTTGAAAAATCGTACAAACTATTATAGAATGAATAGAAGTGAAGAAGAATATTTATGCTTAAAGGAGCATGTCCCGCAAGATGTAGTGATACATGTGGGAATAATTAAGGAGGATAACAGATGATTTCAGCAGGAGATTTTAAAAATGGTGTAACCCTTGAAATTGACGGGAATATTTATCAGATTTTAGAATTCCAACATGTAAAACCAGGTAAAGGTGCAGCGTTCGTTAGAACAAAATTAAAAAATATTATCAGTGGTGGAGCTGTAGAAAAAACATTTAGACCTACAGAAAAATTCCCAAAAGCTCATATCGAAAGAAAAGATATGCAGTACTTATATTCTGATGGAGAATTGTATCACTTCATGGATGTTGAGACATATGATCAGATCGCATTGAATGAAGATGCAATTGGTGATTCACTCAAATTTGTAAAAGAGAATGAGATGGTGAAGATTTGTTCTCACAATGGCAATGTATTTGCTGTAGAGCCACCATTGTTCGTAGAACTTGCGATCACAGAGACAGAGCCAGGATTTAAAGGAGATACAGCACAGGGTGCGACAAAACCAGCTACTGTGGAGACAGGAGCAGTTGTATACGTACCGTTGTTTGTAGAACAAGGCGATGTTCTGAAGATTGATACACGTACAGGAGAGTACTTATCAAGAGTATAATGGATCCTGTTCAGATATCTGATAACGGAGAGGATGAGTTTATTTATAGGATAGCTCATCCTTTTTTTGTTACAGAGGAAATGTTAGCGTATGGATAAAAAATTCAAAAAAGCATTGTATTTTTCAGAAGCTTCGGTTATAATCAAAAAACCATAATATATTTCAAATCTATTTTCTTTGACAGATTCATGTCAATTTTTCAAGAGGGATAAAAAGAAAGCAACTCACAAGAAAGGAGTTTATATGAATTATCAGCAATTTGTGAGTGCAGTAGAAGTAAGAATAAAGCAACAGGTGAAAGAAGGGATGTCAGTATGTATTCAGACGACGATGAAAAATAATGGAAAAAACAGAGTCGGAATCATGGTCAGTGAAAAAGGAATCAATGTATCGCCGACGATTTATCTGGAAGAATATTTTGAGCAGTATCAGAAACATCAGTCACTTGACCGGATTGTAAAGAGCATTTTAAAATTGTATCAGGAAGTGCGCATAGAGCATGCGTGGGAGACTTCGGTATTGCAGAGCTTTTCAAAAATGCAGCAAAAAATTGTGTACAAACTGATTCATGCAGAGGAGAATGCAGAACTTCTCGAACAGATTCCACATGTGTGCGTGTTGGATTTGGCGATTGTATTCTATGTGCTGCTGGATGTCAGTAAATCAGGAACAGCCACCATATTGATCACAGATGATATTGTGAAAATGTGGGGTGTGGAAAAAGAGAAAATCTATAACATTGCACATCAGAACACGAAAAAACTCCTGCCGCCGGAATTTCAAACAATGCACTCCGTGGTGGCTGAATTGCTTGGCGAAGAGACAAACGATGAAGAGGAAGAAGATTTTATGTATGTGCTAACCAATGAAATCCGAAGCTTTGGTGCTGCGTGCATTTTGTATGATAAGGTGCTTGAGGATATTGGAAATCAGCTCGGAGAAAATTATTATGTACTCCCAAGCAGTATACATGAAGTGATTATCGTGCCGGAGAGTAAGAGCCCGAACCGTATCGATCTGGAGGATATGATTGAAGAGATCAACGATACGCAGGTGGAAGAGGAGGAAATCCTCTCTTACAGAGCATATTATTTCAGCAGAAAAGAAAACCGACTAATTTTGTGATTTTGTAAATCCAGACAGAATTTCTTTACTTTTGGAGAAAAGTGTGATATTATTTAAAAGTCGTTTACGATGTAAACGACTCTTATACACCTATAGCTCAGGGGATAGAGCACCGCCCTCCGGAGGCGGGTGCGGCGGTTCGAATCCGCCTAGGTGTGTATATTTGAGAATGGTATAAAGTGTAGGATAGAGGAAGAGAAATGTCACAATATAGGCAAGCATTTAAGAAAGCATTTCCTTATACAATTCCGGTGTTGACGGGATATTTGTTTATAGGAATTGCGTTTGGTGTGATGTATGCAGAAAAGGGATATTCTTTCGTATGGGCGATATTAATGAGTCTGCTTGTATATGCAGGTTCTGGACAATACCTGGCAGTGAATTTTTTCGTGCCGGGTATTTCTTTTTTACAAGTCATTTTTTTGACATTTATGGTGAATGTCAGACATGTGTTTTATGGAATCTCTCTTTTGGAAAAATTTAATAAAATGGGCAAATCAAGATGGTATATGATTTTTAGCTTGACGGATGAGACGTACTCATTGCTTTGTACGACAAAAGTGCCTCAGGGAGTAGCGGAAGAAAAGTTTCTTTTGGCGATCGCACTTTTGAATCAATCTTATTGGGTGATTGGTTCTGCAATCGGTGGTTTGGTGGGAAGTCTTCTTCCGATCAATTCAGAGGGAATTGATTTTGCAATGACGGCATTGTTTGTTGTGATCTTTATTGAACAATGGATGGAGAAAAAGAACCGGATACCGGCGGTGATCGGTGTTGTGGGAGCGTTTGTTTGTCTGCAGATTTTTGGCGCGGACAGTTTTGTATTGCCGTCGATGCTTTTGATTGTTCTTATATTGTTTGTGGGGAAAAAGAGATTGGATAAGGAGGAAGAAGGATGCCGGTAAGTGCGGGAATTTCGATTTTGATTATTTTGGCGGTTGCACTGACTACATTTGCAACGAGAGTTACTCCTTTTTTGGTCTTTCCAAAAGGAAAAGAGATTCCAGAGACGATACAGTATCTTGGAAAAGTATTGACACCGGCAGTGATCGGGATGCTTGTTGTATATTGTTTAAAAAGTACACCGGTGCGGGAGGCGCCGCATGGTGTTCCGGAGTTGATTGCTGTGGCCACGGTTGCGGCACTGCATGTGTGGAAACGAAACAATCTGCTCAGTATCGGGGCTGGAACGGTGCTGTATATGTTTTTGATTCAGGTTGTATTTTGATAAAAATAGGGACGAGGGTTTCAAAAAGAACCCTTGTCCCTGTTTTTTAGTTGAGATTTGTTTTTTTCTTTAGTAAGTAGTATGTACCACCGAAGAACAGGAATGTTTCCAGGATACATAGGATGGCGCTTGCCTTATAAGAACTTAAGAATGCTGTTGTGGCAAGCGAATCAGAGGAAGCGCTCAAAAATGGATCATATCCAACTGCAAACATGACGATCAGCATCAATACAGAAAAAACTGTTGAAATTGCAAAGTAAGCAATGATCGCTCCGAGCACTCTGTGCGAAGAAAGGAGCTGCCCGATAGATACTGAAAAATAGTAAAGTGCCACATTCCCAAAACATCCGACAACAGAGATTCCGACAGTTGACCAGAAAAACAGGCTTGGTGACATCTCCAATGCTTTTTCTAGCTCATTAAGCGCCTCTGCAGAGTTTTGATAAACCTGTGGTATGATAACCACAATTGCAAGTCCTGCGATGACGATTGCGAGATCTAAAATACTCCAGACGCATGCTGCAAATGCTTTGGAAAACAGAAGCTGTCCTCTTGTCGCCGGAAGTGTCAGTGTCAGATATCCTTCGTCGGTATACAGGCTTTTATAATAGCGTACTACAATTAAAATAGATGTCGCACATGGTACAACGATCCAGATGGAGATCAGGAATACAAATGAGACAATCAATATCACATTTGGCAGATCCATCGTGGCCATCGCCTGAAACATAAATCGTCCAATCAGACAGGCAACCAGCAAAAGAATATGAATCGGAAGTAAAAATCGGGAGAGTGCCCGAAATTCGTGTTTAATTAATTTACCTAACATCTGAATACCTCCCTGAATAATGTATCTACGGATTTTCCGTGCTCAATTCGGATGTCATCTACACTTGTATTGAGTGCAATGTGCCCGTTTTGAAGAAAAAGAACACGGTCTAAAATGTTTTCAATATCTGAGATCAAATGTGTAGAAATCAATATTGTAGCATTTTCATTATAGTTTGTAAGAATGGTGTTCAGTATATAATCACGTGCCGCTGGATCAACACCGCCGATTGGTTCGTCCAATACGTACAAATCTGCATTGCGGCTCATGACTAAAATCAATTGTACCTTTTCTTTTGTCCCTTTGGAAAAGGTGCGGAGTCTTGCATTTGGATCAATCTGCAAATGTGCAAGCATCTCATAGGCACGTTTTTCATCAAAATTCTCATAAAAGTCTTTGAAATAAGAGACGATCTCTTTTACTTTCATCCAGTCACTTAAGTATGTCCGTTCCGGAAGGTAAGAGACAATATTTCGTGTGGTGACAGATGGTTCTGTCCCGTCGATCAATATGCGTCCATCTGTTGGAACGAGCAGACCGTTGATGAGTTTGATCAATGTTGTCTTTCCGCTTCCGTTTGGTCCTAAAAGACCGATAATCTGTCCTCTGTCCAGAGATAGATTTAAGTTCGATAATGCAGTAAAGCTTCCGTAATTTTTGGTAAGTCCTCTGCACTCCAAAATAGGATTCATCTATTTTTCCCCCTTTATTCTCTCTTCCATAAGTTGTAAAGCTTCTTCTTCTCGAAAACCGAGTTGTTTCATTTTTTCGAAAAATTCTAAGATATGTTCATTGGCAAGATGCTGTTTTAGTTCTTTTATCATAGTTGCGTCCTCCGTAATAAAACGTCCACTCGTTCTCTGTGAGTATACCAAACCAACACGTTCCAGTTCTGATAAAGCTTTTTGCATCGTGTTTGGATTTACAGCAGCTTCTATTGCGAAATCGCGTACAGAAGGAAGCTTGTCACCAGCGTGGTATTTGCCCGATACAATATCCATTTGTATACGTTCCATAAGCTGCAGATAAATAGGTCGGTCATTGCTTAGTTCCCATGGCATTTAAGAATCACCTCACTTTGTATTAAATATATAATACAATATTACAATTAGAAGAAGAGAAAGTCAAGAGGAAGGTAAAATAATCATCTTAAAGGATAGAAGAGAATGTCTTGGTTTTTAACATTTCAATTTCGTGTTTGTAAGGTGCGAAAGATTTTTTGGGATTCTCTGTAGATGGAATATAAGGTGTCTCCAAAATCTTTGGCACTGTTTCGAAGTCTTTGTGATGCACGATATAGGAGAGTGCATCAAAGCCGATTTCGCCGAGACCTATGTTGGCATGGCGATCCTTGGAAGCGCCGCGTATATTTTTGCTGTCATTAATGTGAAAGACGGCAATCTGCTCTTTGCCTATGAGTTTGTCAAAATGGTTGATGACTCCGTCAAAATCGTGAATGATATCATAGCCACTGTCATGTGTATGGCAGGTATCAAAGCAGACGCGCAGCTTTTCGTTGTGGACAACACCGTCGTAGATGCGTGCAAGTTCTTCGAAAGACCGTCCGATCTCGGTTCCCTTTCCTGCCATCGTCTCTAAGGCAATATTACAATTCGTGTCCTTGGTCAGGACTGTGTTTAATCCTTTTACGATTTGTGCGATTCCAGCGTCTACTCCAGCACCTACATGTGCGCCCGGATGGAGAATCAAAGTGTGACTTTTACAGCTTTCTGTTCGTTCCAATTCTAGCTGCAAAAACTCTACAGCCAGCTCAAAGGTTTCAGGCTTGATCGTATTTCCAAGATTGATGATATACGGTGCATGCACAACGATTTCATCAATTCCGTGAGCGGACATATAATCCCATGCCGCATCAATGTTTAATTCGCTGATATCTTTTCGGCGCGTATTTTGTGGTGCACCGGTATAAAACATAAAGGTGTTGGCGTTGTATGAGATGGCCTCTTTTGCTGAGCCAAGAAGCATCTCTTTGCCACTCATACCTACATGAGAGCCTATTTTCATAATTGTTTCTCGCTTTCTATTAGTCTGTTTGTATCACCAAGATTACTGTTTTGTAAATTTTTCTTTGGGTTGTTTGCATATTGGACATTTATACTCATTGGAAAGTTCTTCAAAAGGAGTAGAACCGTCATAGATATAACCGCAGATACTGCAGACCCATTTTTCTTTTGTATTTGTTTCTTCAGGAAGATAGGTTGGTGAATTTTTTGGGGTTTTTCCTTTGACTATTTTGTGATAGTAAGCGTAGGTCATTGCAGAATCAGGTTTTAAGAGATCAGCATCAATGACTTCACCTAAAAATATTGTATGTGTGGAAGTTTCCATTTTATTGATAACTTTACAGACGATATATCCACATGCATCAGCTATAACAGAGAGTTCTCCTTTTTGCAGAGCGTCAACTCCATTAAATTTGTCAATCTCCCTTCCTGATTGAAAGCCAAAACGTCCAATCAATCCAGGATCGGATGCTTCGGAAAGAATAGAAATTGCAAATGTTCCCGATGTTTCGATACAGCTGTTTGTAAAGTTATCATGATTTATGCTCACGGCAATTGTAGCAGGTGAGGAAGTAATCTGCATGACGCTGTTGACGACACATCCTGTTGATCTGCTTCCATCTAAACTAGAAATAATATAGACTCCGTAAGATAAGTTGTGAAAAGTATTTGTATTCATAATAACACCTCCATAAAATAATATTAGTAATTATTATTAATTTAACACAATCAATTAGAAAAAGCAAGGAAGATGAGAAATCTTTTGAAAATATATGGTTGTTGCAATGAAAGCCTTGTGCTAAAATAACAAAGTATAAGAAAAAATATGAATGAACGAAGTAGAGCAAATGCAAAGCAGGAGGAACTATGAAAAAAATAGCAGATATTTTAACATTTGAATTAGAAGCTGCCTTTGAGAAAGCAGGATATGATAAACAATATGCAAAGGTTACATTGTCAAACAGACCGGATTTGTGTGAATATCAGTGTAATGGTGCAATGGCGGCGGCAAAAGCTTATAAGAAAGCGCCGATCATGATTGCCAATGATGTCGTTGAAGTATTAAAAGAAAGTGTTTGCATTGAGCAGGTGGAGGCTGTCAATCCGGGATTTATCAATATTATTCTGGACGGTGAGTTTGTCGTTTCTTATTTAGGAAAAATGTCAGAGCAGGAGAAGCTTGGTGTGGAAGAGCCGACAAAGCAGAAGACGATCATTGTGGATTACGGCGGAGCGAATGTTGCAAAGCCGCTTCATGTAGGACATCTTCGCTCAGCGGTAATTGGGGAAAGTGTAAAACGAATCGGGAAATATGTCGGACATAAGATGATTGGAGATGTGCATCTTGGAGACTGGGGATACCAGATGGGACTTGTCATCACCGAGCTGAAAAAGAGAAAACCGGAGCTTCCATATTTTGACGATCAGTTTGAAGGAGAATATCCAGAAGAATCACCGTTTACGATCACCGAGTTGGAAGAGATTTATCCGACAGCGAGCGCATACGCAAAAGAACATGAAGATTATAAAGAAGAGGCATTGCAGGCGACATTCTTATTACAGAATGGGCATAGAGGATACACTGCAATCTGGAAACACATTATGGATGTTTCTGTAGCGGACTTAAAAAAGAATTACGGTGCATTGAATGTGGAATTTGATCTTTGGAAAGGCGAGGCAGATGCGCAGCCATATATTCCGGAGATGGTAGAATACATGAAAAAAGAAGGTTATGCACATATTGATCAGGGAGCGCTTGTCGTAGATGTCAAAGAAGAGACCGATACAAAAGAGATCCCGCCGTGTATGATCTTAAAATCGGACGGAGCGGCATTGTATGATACGACAGATCTTGCCACACTGATCGAACGTGAGAAACTGTATCATCCGGATGAGGTGATCTACCTTGCAGATAAGCGTCAGGAACTGCATTTTGTGCAGGTATTCCGTTGCGCGAAAAAGACAAAGATCATCAATGAGAATATGGAATTGAAGTTCATTGGATTTGGTACAATGAACGGAAAAGACGGAAAACCATTTAAGACGAGAGACGGCGGAGTGATGCGTCTGGAGAGTCTGATCAATGACATCAATGAGGAGATGTATAAAAAAATTGCAGAGAACCGTACGATGTCCGAAGAAGAGGCGAGAAAGACAGCGCAGATGGTTGCACTTTCTGCCATGAAATACGGAGATTTGTCAAATCAGGCTGCAAAGGATTATGTGTTTGATGTGGAAAGATTTATCTCTTTTGAGGGAAATACAGGACCGTACAATTTATATACGATTGTGCGTATCAAATCTATTCTTGGAAAATATGCAGAAGGTGGAAAAGATGCAGCCAAGTGTAAGATGAAAAAACCTCAGACGCAGAGTGAAAAAGCATTGATGCTGGAGGTTGCAAAATTTAATAATGTCATTGAGACAGCATTTGAAGAACTTGCGCCACACAAAATCTGTGCATACATTTATGATTTATCGAATGCATTCAATCGTTTCTATCATGAGACGAAGATTCTTTCAGAAGAGAATGAAGACCGAAAAGCAGGGTTTATCGCATTGTTGCTGATTACAAAACGGGCATTGGAGGCATGTATTGACATGCTTGGTTTTGAGGCTCCGGAAAGGATGTAGGATATGACAGAAAAGTTATTTTATGAAGATAGTCATATGGTAACCTTTTTGGCAACGGTTGTCTCGTGCGAACAATCAGGGGAAGTATATGAGGTGGTTCTTGACAGAACTGCCTTTTTTCCTGAGGGAGGGGGACAATACGCAGATACCGGGAGGTTGGATGATGCAAAAGTGACAGATGTGCAGGAAAAAGCCGGGATCATTTACCATAAGACGAATCAATCTTTGGAAATAGGAAAAACAGTACAGGGGACGATTGACTGGGAAGAACGGTTTTCCAAGATGCAGCAGCATTCCGGAGAACATATTGTATCAGGGATTGTACATGCGGTATATGGCTATGACAATGTCGGGTTTCACATGGGAAAAGATGCCATTACAATGGATTTCAACGGCAGCATTTCTAAAGAAGAATTAAAAGTGATCGAGCGAAAAGCCAATGAAGCAGTGGTGAAGAATCTGGATATCAAGGTGTTTTATCCCGATAAAGAGGAATTAGATTCAATTGCTTACAGAAGTAAGATTGAGATTGAAGGGCAGGTACGCATTGTGGAGATACCAGGATATGATGTGTGCGCCTGTTGTGCACCGCATGTCAAAAAGACTGGGGAGATTGGATTGATCAAGCTTTTGAATGTGCAGAATTATAAAGGTGGCGTACGAATTTCCATGCTCTGTGGATTCCGGGCACTTCAGGATTATGAGCAGAAAGCAGAGAGTGTGAAAAATATTTCTGTTTTGCTGTCAGCCCCGGAGGAGGAAGTCTTTTCAGAAGTCACCAGATTAAAGCAAGAGATTTCATCTGGAAAAGCGAAGGTTTCACAGCTTCAGCAAAAGCTTCTTGTCTATAAGGTGGAGCAGATTCCACAATCCCAAGAAGTAGTCGTTTGGTTTGAGGAAGAGCTTGAGGGAAATGCACCGAGAGAATTGACAAACCTTATCATAGAAAACGGTGCTTCGATTGGAGCTGTATTTGCGGGAGATGAAAAAGATGGCTATCGCTATGTGATTGGAAGTAAAAGTTGTGATACACGAATATTTTCAAAACGATTAAATGAAAAATTCGGCGGAAGAGGCGGTGGAAAACCAGAGATGGTACAAGGTTCTTTGGCGGGAAGAGAAGAAGAAATTCGAAAGGAAGTGGAACTGTGCAGCAAAGAAGTCCTGGACAGCGGATTTGGAGACTGATCGGTCCGATTATTGTAAAAATGGCGGTTGCATTTGTGGTGGAGGCAGTTGTGATTTTTCTGTATGCGATATTTGTGCATCCGGAGACATTTCAAGCGGTGTCCAGCCAGGAAGAACTGATGCAAAAGACGGTGGAGCTGACAGATGGTGTTTTGAAATATGCAACACAGATTAGCGCATTGGCTGCGCTTTGTACGATACCGATTCTTGCGTGGATGTTTCGAAAAGACCGGAAGCTGGAAAAAGAAAGTGGAGTTACACCGCAAAAAAAAGCGGCTTTTGGAAAATATATTTTGATTGTCGGAATCAGTATACCGGTTGCGCTAGGGGTTAACAATTTGTTGCTTTTGAGCAATCTCTCAGAAGTGAGTGAGGGCTATAAACAGGCGTCGGAGATGTTGTACACTCCGTCTTTACCGGTACAGATCATATGTCTTGGCATTGTTATTCCGATCATGGAAGAGTTGATTTTTAGAGGACTGCTCTTCAAGCGTCTGAGAGAAGTTATGCCGATGGTTCCGGCAGTGATTTATTCTGCGCTGTTTTTCGGATTGTATCATGGAAATCTGGTGCAGATTATTTATGGAACAATATGCGGTCTTCTTTTGGCATATGTCTATGAAAAATTCGGCTCGTTAAAAGCGCCGGTTTTGATGCATATGACCATGAATATATTAGCTTGTGTAGTGACTGAACTGAACGGATTTGCGTGGATGCTGGAGCAGCCGATGCGAATGGGAATTATCACTGTACTCTGTGCTCTGGTGGCATCAGGCATGTTTGTTTTGATAAAAGATATGTAAAATAGAAAAATACAAATTGGGAGCTCTCGTTCATAGCAAACGTGCGCTCCCGATTATTATGGTGTTTTCCGTTATTCGGCTGGAATGATCTCGATCCAATATCCATCCGGGTCAGAAATAAAGTAGATTCCCATATCCGGATTCTCAAAACAGACACATCCCATCTCTTTGTGATATTTGAATGCAGCATCAAAATCAGATGTCTCAAATGCCAGATGAAATTCATTGTCTCCAAGATTATAAGGACGGTCCCAGTCACGAAGCCATGTCAGTTCGAGCTTCTGAGTAGAAGTCTTGTCGCTTAAGAATGCGAGAATAAAGCTTCCGTCCTCCGCCTCTCTTTTACGAACAACTTCAAGACCAAGTGCTTTCTTGTAAAATTCCAGTGATTTCTCCAAATCTAATACATTTAAGTTGTTATGATTGAATGTAAAGTTCATAATGTACCTCCTAATATGTATTTTTTGTTGCAAATATAGCATACCATATATTACAAAGAAAAGGCAAAAGGAAAATGAATATTACAAAAATATTAAAAAATATTGCAAAAATGTATGAAGTGTTATATAATCGGGGTAATGAGGGTTGTAAAGAAAATACTAAAAAAATTCGGGATAGGTGGAATAATGAATAAATTTGGAAAGACTTTATTGACCTCTCTACTGGTAAGTTCTCTCGTAGTGAGTTCTGTTTTTGCGGCGCCGTCAGTCGATGATTTAAAGCAGAATAAGGAAGCAGCGGAGAAGAAAGTAGAGACATTACAAGATGAGATGACAAGCCTGATGGCAGAGATCAATACGTTAGAGGAAGAACTCGTTCAGACAGGACAGGATATCATAAAAGCAACAGATGATCTGCAGAAGGCAGAGGAAAAAGAAAAGACGCAGTACGAAGAGATGAAAGCTCGTATAAAGATAATGTATGAGAATGGAACAGGTTCTATGCTCACAAAAGTATTTGAATCAGGAAGTATTGCTGAGATGCTGAAAAAGGCAGAATATGTTCAGGCAGTTCATGACAAAGACAGGAAATGTCTGGAAGAATATGTTGAGACAAAGGAAAAGATTGCTGATTTAAAAGAATCTTTGGAAGAAGATCAGAAGGAGCAGCAGAAAAAGCAAAAAGAATTTGAAAGTCAAAAAGAGACTTTGAATGCAACGATTGAAGAGGCAAAAGCAGAAGTTGATAATTTTGATGCACAGATTCAGGAAGTTGCACTGAAAGCAGAACAAGAAAGACAGAGTGCACTGGCAGCGAGCTCTAATAATGGAAATTCCGGAACAACTTCCAATGGAAGTGGCAGTGATTATGTACCACCTAGCAACTCTGGTGGTGGACAGGCAATTGTAAATGCGGCATATAGCTTTATCGGAGTTCCGTATGTATGGGGCGGTGAAAGCTATAGCGGAGTGGATTGTTCAGGATTAGTGCTGATGGCGCACAAAGCAATCGGAGTAAGCTTACCGCACAGCTCTGGATCTCAGGGAAGCGGTGGAAAAGCTGTTGCCAATATGGCTGCGGCATTACCGGGAGATGTTGTATGCTATTCCGGACATGTAGGAATTTACATAGGCGGAGGACAGATGATTCATGCACCGGACTTTGGCCAGACAGTAAAAGTTTCGAATGTATACGGATCGCCTTGGTTTAGAAGATACTGGTAGGAAGAGTGAAAAGGTTATGATTAAGTCATAGCCTTTTTTGAATATAGGAAATTCCTTTGGAATCCTATAATTCAAAAAAAGCACTTCGTGCAAAGATACGCAGCTCGCGGGGGTGAAATTATCACTGCGTGAACCGCTCGCGCGCGAAGATTGCGCAATAGCGCAATCTTTTTTGTTGCAGAAAATGATTGAAAAGGGGAGGTATTTATAGTATATTGAACTATATAGGCGGAGAAAAAATAGAGAAAGGGACTAAGATGAAAAGAATTACAAAAATACTTGTATCAGCGATTACAGCAAGCAGTTTGATTGTATCACCGGTTTTTGCGGAACCGAGCAGTGTGGACAATCTCGAGACACAGAAAAAGGCAGCACAACAAGAAGTAGACACGCTTCAAGCAGATTTGACAAAGATATTGACAAAGATCAATGACATAGATGCACAGATGACGACAAAGGGGGAGGAGATCATCCAGGCAAAGTCAGATTTAGAGACTGCACAGGAAAAAGAACAGAAGCAGTATGCAGAAATGAAGCATCGCATTAAAGTCATGTATGAGAATGGAACAGGCGCTATGTTGACAAAAATTTTCCAATCAGGCAGTATTGCGGAGATGCTAAAACAGGCAGAATATGTACAGGCAGTTCATGACAAAGATAGAGAATATTTGGAAAAATATATAGAGACAAAAAATGAGGTAGCTTCCTTAAAAAGTAGTTTGGAAAAAGATATGGATAAGTTGAAAGAATTGAAGGCGGAGTCTTCTACCCAGAAAGAAAATTTATCCAAGACATTGGAAGCAAAAAAGACGGAAGTGGCAGATTTAGATGAGCAGCTTCAGATAGCGGCAAAGAAAGCCGCAGAGGAGGCGGCAAAGAAAGCGGAAGAAGAAGCAAAAAAACAGCAGCAACAGGTGGCGTCGAATACAACGTCTGAGAATAGCCAGTCCGGAGGAACATCCAGTGGAAATTCAGGCGGTGGAAACAGTCAGTCAGAAGAAAAACCAAGTCAGCCGGATTCCGGAACTTCGGGTGGCGGAAGCAGCAACAATGACAGTAATAACAATACAGGAAATGGTGATGTAAGTGTCGGACAGGCAATTGTGGCAGCCGCAAGAAGTTATATCGGAACACCGTATGTATATGGTGGGACAAGTTATAATGGCATCGACTGTTCCGGACTTACCATGAGAGCCCATCAGGCAGTGGGAATCTCGATTTCGCGTACATCAGCAGAACAGGCAGTAGGTGGAAAAAGTATAGCAAGTCTTGCAGATGCACTTCCGGGAGATATTATCTGTTATCCTGGACATGTGGCGATATACATAGGCGGTGAGCGTGTAATTCATGCACCGACAGAAGGGCAGACAGTAAAAGAGGCGAGTGTATATATGGGGTCATCACAGCCGATTACAGCAATCAGAAGATATTGGTAAAAAAGACTTGCCATGCATCATTTAGATATGTTATACTATTAACGTTGCAAAAAACACATATATGGTTATCCTTGCAGGTGCCAAACTCTTTTTATGAAAAAGAGCGGTTGCAAGGCGGGAAGTATATGGAAGTAAAAAAACCAAATGGAGGAAAAACACATGAGCGTTATTTCAATGAAACAATTATTAGAAGCAGGTGTTCACTTTGGACATCAGACAAGAAGATGGAACCCTAAAATGGCTGAGTACATCTACACAGAAAGAAACGGAATCTACATTATCGATTTACAGAAATCTGTAGGTAAAGTAGACGAAGCTTACAAAGCAATTTCTGATATCGCAGCTGAAGGTGGTACAATTCTTTTCGTTGGTACAAAGAAACAGGCACAGGATGCAATCAAAACAGAAGCAGAACGTTGCGGAATGTTCTACGTAAACGAGAGATGGTTAGGTGGAATGTTGACTAACTTCAAAACAATCCAGAGCAGAATCGCCCGCTTAAAAGATATCGAAAGAATGGCTGAAGACGGAACATTCGACGTATTACCTAAGAAAGAAGTTATTGAAATCAAAAAAGAATGGGAAAAACTTGAAAAGAACTTAGGTGGAATCAAAGACATGAAGAAAGCTCCAGATGCAATCTTCGTGGTTGACCCGAAAAAAGAAAGAATCTGTGTACAGGAAGCTCACACATTAGGAATTCCGTTGATTGGTATCGCTGATACAAACTGTGATCCAGAAGAATTAGATTACGTGATTCCAGGTAATGATGATGCAATCAGAGCTGTTAAATTAATCGTTTCTAAGATGGCAGATGCTGTAATCGAAGCAAACCAAGGTGTAACAGGTGCTGAAGAAGTATACGAAGAAGTTGCAGAAGAAGTAGAAGCAGCTGAAGAAGCGTAAGATTTCGAACATGAATGCTTCAGCCTTAAGAACAGGTTGAAGCATTTTTTAAAAAGAACACACAATTTTATGGAGGAATGAATCATGGCAGTTACAGCAAAAATGGTAAAAGAATTAAGAGAAATGACAGGTGCAGGAATGATGGACTGTAAAAAAGCTCTTAATGAAACAGATGGAAATATGGATGCAGCAATCGAATATTTAAGAAAAAATGGTCAGGCAAAAGCTGACAAAAAAGCTGGAAGAATCGCTGCAGAAGGTATTGTAAAAGCAGTTGTAAAAGACGATAAAGTAGCAGCAATCGTTGAAGTAAACTCAGAGACAGACTTCGTTGCTAAAAATGCTGATTTCCAAAGCTACGTAGAAGAAGTTGCTAATCAGGCATTAAACACAGAGACAACAGATATCGAAGCTTTCTTGAGCGAAGCATGGGCAGCAGACAACTCTAAGACAGTAAAAGATGTTTTAACAGAAAAAATCTCTGTAATCGGAGAAAATTTAAACATCAGAAGATTTGAAAAAGTTACAACAGATGGTTGTGTAGTATCTTACATCCACGGTGGCGGAAGAATCGGTGTATTAGTAGAAGCTGATACAGATGTTGTAAATGATGAAATCAAATCATGCTTAAGAAACGTAGCTATGCAGGTTGCAGCTATGTATCCAAAGTATGTATCTCGTGATGAAGTAGATGCTTCTTACATCGAACACGAAAAAGAAATCTTATTAGCTCAGGCTAAGACAGAAAATCCAGAAAAACCAGAAAACATCATTGAAAAAATGATTATCGGACGTTTGAACAAAGAGATGAAAGAAATCTGCTTATTAGATCAGGTTTACGTTCAGGACAGTGATTTAACAGTTGCTAAATATGTAGAAAAAGTAGCTAAAGAAAACGGTGCTAACGTAACAGTTAAGAGATTTGTTCGTTTCGAAACAGGTGAAGGATTAGAAAAGAAAGAAGAAAACTTTGCTGAAGAAGTAGCAAAACAGATGGGAAACTAATTTATCAATCGTAAGACTGGTAAAAAGCGAATTAAATAGCGTATTTAAGCGATTTCTGGCTATTTTGACAAGTGTTATAAACTACTGTAAAATCTCACAAAATATCGTGCTATTTTGGGTACAGATTGGGTAGGGTATTGGGTAAAGAAATTTACCCAACCTCTTAACGAGGAATTTACTTGTTGTTTAAAAATAGAAAGGGAACGCTGTGAGTGTTGAGGGTGTATTGCATTTTGCAATATGCCCTTAAATTTTTGGGGAAAATAATGTTAAAGACGAGGAACTGTGTTAGAATGAAAGAAATAAACAAATAAGAATTTGTGAAGGAGAAAAATATGAGAAATAAAACAACTGTAACTTTATACTGCATAGCTTCATTGTTATTTTACATAACTGCTCTTATTAAGTTTTTCAATACGGGCTTTTCATCCGGAGTAGTTTGGTTTTGCCTAGGTTCTACTTTCCTTTGCATTGGAGAGAGTGTTCGGCGTAAAAATGAAAAGTCTGATGATGAAGATACTTTCGATAAGAAATAATCTGTTAAACGGATAAATCCCAGTTGTGCGCCCAGCTAAGGGTGTGTAACCAAGTCGGTGGGAATCCGATTTATCCAAGGTCTAGCAACCAGATAATAGCGAGTCTTGGGATGTTGTTGGTAACAGCAACTGACAAGCGTAGACAGCAAGAAAGCAGGGTTGCAATGCTATTGAGCCTCGAAAAGTTAACTTCAGTAGGCCGACGTCTTAACTGGTGCGGAAGGCAACAGCACACAAATCATTATGGCGAGAGTTGTGTGGCGCTGCGGGGTCAAAGGGCCAATCATGCTTGACATTGTGGGTACACATCAACTGGGGAGAACCTGTTGTCTCTCGTACAAGAGTATGAAGTTTCAACTGAAAATGGAGAACTTCAAACGGATAACAGGTAGTCGGACAGTTTCATAGTACTGATGAAATTGGGTAATGCCGATGGAGGGAAGGAAACTGCATAATAACGGTCTTTCTGAGGACACATTATCCGTACTCAGGGACGGAGGAAATAATGGGAACGAAATTAGAAAGAATAGCTGAAATATCGGCAAAATCAAAGAAACCTGTATTCACATCCATATATCATTTGATAAATGCGGATTTGCTGAAACAATGCCATAAAGAATTAGATGGTAAAAAGGCGGTTGGTGTTGATAAGGTGACAAAGGAAGAATACGGAGAGAACCTTGATAGAAATATCAAAGATTTAGTACAGAGGTTAAAGAACAAATCTTTTAAACCACTCCCATCATTGAGGGTATATATACCAAAGGGAAATGGAAAAATACGACCTCTGGGAATAGCCTCTTATGAGGACAAGATTGTCCAAATGGCAGTAAAGAAAGTACTGGAAGCAATCTACGAACCAAGATTTCTGAACTGCATGTATGGATTTAGACCAAACAGAGGTTGCCACGAAGCGGTAAAAGAAGTATATCAGAGAATCAGTTATGGGAAAATCAGCTACATAGTGGACGCTGATATTAAAGGATTTTTCGACCACATTAACCATAACTGGATGATGAGATTTCTGGAATGGCATATACAAGACCCAAACCTGCTCTGGCTGATAAAGAAATATTTAAAGGCTGGAATAATGGAAGATGGAAAATTTGAATCAACAGAGGAAGGTTCGGCGCAGGGGTCGGTCATGAGTCCGATGCTAGCGAATATATACATGCATAACGTATTGACACTGTGGTTTAAATTTGTGGTGAAAAAGATGTTAAAAGGCGACTGTTTTCTGGTGAATTTTGCAGATGATTTTGTAGCTGGATTCCAGTATAAGTCAGAAGCAGAGTGGTACTATTCAGCTCTGAAAGAGCGGATGGAACAATTCAATCTTGAACTGGAAAGCAGTAAAAGCAGGTTAATTGAATTTGGGAGATTTGCAGAAGCTAACAGAACAGCCAGAGGAGAAGGAAAACCAGAAGCATTTGACTTCCTAGGCTTTACCTTTTATTGTGGGAAAACAAGAAAGGGAACTTTTGCAGTGAAGTTGCAAACATCTCGTAAAAAGTTTGAACGCAAGCTGAAAGATTACAAACTCTGGATATATGAGAATCGAAACCGACCGGTTAGAGAAATCATAAAAGAACTAAATGTGAAGCTTGTGGGGCATTATCGCTATTATGGAGTAACATGGAATTATAGAAGATTGTGTGCATTTCTACATAGAGTACAGCAATTCCTATTCAAAGCGGTAAATCGCCGTGGTTGCAGAAGAGCCTATACATGGGGCGGTTACTGGGAAATGTTAAAGTGTTATCCGCTTGCGAAACCAAAGACGTACTATTGCTTATATTAAGTGAATGTTATTATGAGGAGCCGTATGCGGGAAAGCCGCACGTACGGATCTGTGAGGGGCTAAAGTTGCAAGGCTTTAGTCTACTCGACTGTAGCAGACAGTTTTAAAGTGACCGTCTGCTTTTTCTTTTTAATCATAATTGATAGTAGTGGTATAAAATGGCTCATATCCATTGTGAAAAGACCATTTAGAGTGATATAGATTGATTGTAAGAGTAGTAGGAGTTCCATTGATTTGGTTATGTTCTGCCTCGATTTCTGCTACCACTTCATCAGTATTCCAGTATTGATATACGATAACTTGTAATTCGGTATCACGATTAGCCCCATTACTGAATGACATACTATTAAATACGAGATAATCGGGTAAACTAATGTAATAAAGAATACCTGTAAGTGTTAAAGGCTGGGGGAGAGCTTCATAAATTATCATAAAATACCGTATTTTATCATTAGATTTTTGGGGAAAAGACTTTTCTATGAATTGATTGATGGAAGGATATCATGAATTATGTATAAAAAGAAGCAGAGTATCATAATATAAAATTGTAATTGCATTTTTTACATGTTTCGTGTAGAATGTAATTAGAAAAGCTGTGCATCAGCGGTGGGTTGACACCTAAAATCTGATACGTTTTCCGAACGAAGGTGTCGGAGGTTGGCAGGCAACGGAAAAACCTGTTATTTTCCAGACATAGGGGCTGGAGGTTGGCAGACAACGGAAAAATCAACCATGAAAAGGGAGTGTTTAGTGCTGCGGCATGAACATTCCCTTTTCTAAACTTCACAAGATAAGGACAGAGTTATGGATAAAAGACGTGCAATACAGATTATGACAAAAGCGGCACAACTTTATAAGGAAAATCTGGAAGATCAAAAGGTTTTGTTTCTGTATGGATTACCGAGAGAGGTAAAAAAGCAATTACAGGAAAAGGGAAAGATTTTATCGTCTGTACAAGGCTATGAGGTTGCTTTTCATAGATACAATTTTTTGCATTTGACAGGGGTTCGATTAAACAAGAAAACAACAGCTTCCGCAATTCATTTTTACCAAAAATGTCTTGATAAGAGATTAACCGAAAATGATTTTTCTTTTGCGAAAGATGGCTCTACGGGGCAAAAATTGGATATATTGGAGCGGATGATGCTGATTAAGAAAAATGTAACGATGATAGGAGGATTTACAGACAGAGGTCCTAAATTGTTTACAGAAAAAGCCGCTGGAAATGTGTGTGGTTGTATTGGTTTTGTACAAGATAAAAATACGAAATTAAATGTGCCGAATACATTGTTGAAAAAGGATATTAGAGATGTAACAGCACAACCTACTTATAAAGTATTTGCTGTCATATCCAAACATTATACAGAAGATAGATATTCCTATCTTGCAAAAGTGGATAAGAGCTTTGATCTGAAAGAATATTATTTTTCAGAAATAATAGAACGTATGATAGATAGAGAAAATTTATAATGGAATATAGAGAATAGGCATTGATAAACCTGTGAGACTGCTTTTCATAGCATTTATTCCGAAATCAATGTGGGAAAAGTAAGAATTACAGCGAAGAGCCATTATTAAAGACTGGGAGAGAAAATCCCCCCCAAATGGAGAGGTTTAATCCCCCAAAACAGAAAAAGCAGGGTGAGAAAAGCTGAAGAGATCTGGTTTTGGTGTCCCAAATATATAGTTGGGAGAAGTGGAATAAATGAGTAGTATCTAGAAGTGAAACTTACCGTGTTTACTACATATCTAATAAGATTTGAAGGGAAATGTCACAGATCAGGCAGGAATGTAATTAAAAAAGTTGCAAAACAGATGGGAAACTAATCTGAAATTGAATAAAGTCTGGAAATGTGCTTAAAATCAAGCAATTATGCATGATTGAAGCAGTTTTGAACCTTTCGTAAATTATTAAAATCTATCATAAAATATCGGATAGATTTTCAACAAAGTTTGCGTAGTTTTTAATTTATCGGAAAGGAACAGATGATATTGAGTGTTGAGGGTATATTACGAAAGTAATATATCCTCTTTTTTTTGAAAATAGCTGGTGTTAGATGTTAAAGAATATGATAATATAAAAGAAATATATAACACAGAATTTGGAGGATAAAAGTATGTTAGAATTTAAATATGATACTCAACTTTTAATTGAAGGCGAAAATCTTGATGAAGATAAAATCAGCGAATATTTCACGAACAATTTTAATGGGGACTATTTGTTAGCAGTTGGAGATGAAGAACTGATTAAAATTCATTTTCATACAAATGAACCATGGAAAGTGCTAGAATACTGTTCGCAACTCGGAGAAATTTACGATATTGTTATTGAAGATATGGACAGACAAGCAAGAGGATTAAAAGGATAAAATCCGATCTGCTTAGTAGAAAAATTAGAATTTTTGGAGGTGTTGAAAATTAAATCATTTCTTGAAAATGTTAGGGTGCCAAGAAAAGATATTCCACTAAATAGGCAGATAACCGAAACAGCAGGAATAATCCTGTTTGGGTTTGCACTTGGTGTCTTGCAGAAATGGCTGGATGGTACAACTGCAAATGCTTTTCCAGTGATAATACAGCAACTGGATATCCGCAACTATTTTGGACGCTTGGCAATATGGATTTTATTGGAAACTATAATTTCTGTGTATGCGAAATCTCCATTGAGAGCTGCTATTAACACATTCTTTTTCTTTATAAGCATGTTGGCAGGATACTATCTCTATTGCAATTACATTTTGGGGTTCTTGCCGAAAACCTATATGATGATATGGATAGCGATTTCTTTTGTTACATTCTTTATGGCATATATATGTTGGTATGCAAAGGGGGAAGGTATTATTGCAATATTCATATCAAGCATGATTATGGGTGTTTTACTTGCACAGGCATTTAATCTCAATATTATCCAGGGCTTTTATATGTACCATTTTTTGGAGGTACTTACATGGATAATTGGTGTAATACTCTTGAGAAGAAAACTGAAAGAGTATGCTATCGAAATTGGATTATCCATTGTGATTGCATTTGTTTATCAGCTGGTTATGCCACATTGGGGATAAAGACAAATTGGATTTGAAAGGGTGTTAAAAATATGGTAGATGAAGTGGTCTTAGGGAATGTTATGGTTGATTGTGATGATGAAAGAAAATTGCAAAGATTCTATGGAGAATTATTAGGTTGGGAAATGTGTGAACTATTTGCAAGATCGGCTGTCCGTAGTTCTTCGGGGATTGTTTTTTTGTTTATTGAGGAAAAAGATTATGTTCCTCCTGTATGGCCAGAAAATGCAGGAAAACAACAAAAACAGATGCATTTTGATTTTCAGGTTGATAATGTTGCAGAAATGGTTAAGAAAGCGGAATCATTGGGAGCAAAGAAAGCGGAAAGTCAATTTGGAGGAAATGATTTTGTAACCATGTTTGATCCGGCAGGACATCCGTTTTGCTTATGCCGGAAGTGACAATTCCAATTTATTAACCTGGGAAATCAGAATTTGCTCACTGTATAATGTATACTGAGTTTCAGATTGATAATGATATATGGCATTTAATTGTTTAAATAGTTTTTAAGCACATTGATTGTCATAAATTCAATCCTACGAAACTTGTGATTTGATAGAAAGGGGATTTATTATGGATGAAAAAAACAATAATCATAAAAAAGATAAGTTTACTTTAGCATATATAATGTCATTGCCGTATACTTGGATGATTTTTGGATATGTAATAGGGAAATTCTATTTTAGCATTTGGGGAAGTATTATAGGATTAATTATAGGATATGTATTTAGTATTTATTTACGAAAATATAGAAAATAAAGTGTTATAAGTGGGAAAGTTTCATGCACTTGGGAAACGCCATTTCCTTGTGACTTGTGATGAGAAGAAAACAGTGGATTTGAAAACATTGGGAAGACAGACTGGAAAAATATTTAGGATTAAAGCAGGGGAGTGTATCGTCCAAGGATTTGGATAAGTTCTTGTAGAACTTAGATGTAGATGCGATGAAGATTAAATTGTAGAGAGTTATTTTAGTTGAGTTTTCAACTTGACTTCCAAAAAAACTTAGAGTAAACTAGAAAAGAAATCAGGGGTGCCGGGAGAACCTGGCTGAGAGTAAACTACGAGAATGTTTAGACCCTTAACCTGATCTGGGTAATGCCAGCGTAGGGAGAATATTGAAACACAAAGTAGAGTCTATAATGAGATAGATGAGTTTGTATACAATATAAGGCTTCCTTTCAGAAAGAAAGGAAGCTTTTTCTTCTGGAAAAGCAGTTCTTTTAAGAACCCAGATATCAAATATGAAAAGAAAGAAGGAGACAAAGATGAACGCAAGTGTAGCAATTCAAACTTTACCGGAGGCAAAAAACGATGAGGAATTAATCCGTATTGTGGATGAGGTGATCGCCTATATTAAGAGCACCGGACTAAATTATTATGTAGGACCGTTTGAGACAGCAATCGAGGGAGATTATGATGAACTGATGGATATTGTGAAAGAATGTCAGCACATCGCAATCCGCGCGGGAGCACCGTCTGTGGCTGCTTACATCAAAGTGACATACAAACCTGAAGGAGATGTGCTTACCATTGAAAAGAAAGTTACAAAACATCACGAGTAAGGCATACTCTGTGGCAGCGATTGTAGTTTTGCTGTTCGTATGGCAGATACTGTCAAGTGCCGGAATTGTGCCGTCCTTTTTGCTGCCGTCGCCACTGGAGGTCGTACAGGCATTTGTGAAAGACTTTCCACTTTTGATGGAACACGCGAAAGTAACCTTAACGGAAGGTTTTTTAGGTCTGACTTTGGGAGTGGTAATCGGGTTTGTTGCTGCAGTTTTAATGGATCATTTTCAAGGATTTTACAAAGCGTTTTATCCGATTATGGTGATCACACAAACGATACCGACGATTGCGATTGCTCCGCTTCTTGTACTGTGGATGGGATACGAGATGGCGCCGAAAGTAACTTTGATTGTGATTGTGACTTTTTTCCCGATCGCAATCGGATTGTTGGAAGGATTTCAGTCGGCTGACAAAGACACGGTTAATTTATTGAAAGCGATGGGAGCGAATCGGCTTCAGATTTTTTTACATGTAAAATTTCCAAGTTCTCTCGGAAGATTTTTTGCAAGTCTTCGGATTTCGGTGTCCTACTGTGTGGTAGGGGCTGTAATCTCAGAGTGGCTTGGAGGATATAATGGTCTCGGTGTGTACATGACACGGGTGCGAAAATCTTATGCATTTGACAAGATGTTTGCGGTTATTTTTCTGATTTCTGCAATCAGTCTGCTTTTGATGTGGCTTGTGTCAATACTTCAGAAGAAATGTATGCCTTGGGAGAAACGAAAAGGAGAATAAAAATGAAAAACAAAATAGTAGCGTTGGCGCTTGCTGTGGCAACAGTATGTTCCTTGACAGCTTGCGGCGAAAAGAAGGAAAAACAAGAAGGAAAAGAGCTTGAGAAAATTACATTTGTGCTGGACTGGACACCAAATACGAATCATACTGGATTATATGTGGCAGAAGAAAAAGGATATTTTGAGGATGCAGGGCTGGATGTAGAGATTGTACAGCCGCCGGAAGACGGTGCAAGTGCTTTGGTTGCATCCGGAAAAGCACAGTTTGGAATTGATTTTCAGGATTCTATTGCACCTGCTTTTGCAAGTGATGATCCGCTGCCTGTGACAGCAGTTGCCACTTTGATTCAGCACAATACATCAGGTATCATTTCCAGAAAAGGGGAGGGCATGGACCGGCCTAAGGGAATGGAAGGCAAAACATATGCGACTTGGGATATGGAAGTGGAGAAAGCAATGATTAAAAACGTGGTGGAAGCTGATGGTGGTGATTACAGCAAAATTAACATGATTCCGAGTAATGTGACGGACGAGGTGACTGCATTGAAATCCAAACAGGTAGATGCAATCTGGGTGTATTATGCATGGGGAGGAATTGCGACAGAAGTAAAAAATCTTCCGACAGACTATTTCGCTTTCAAAGATATCAATCCGGTATTTGACTATTATACACCGGTAATTGTTGCAAATAATGACTTTTTGGAAGAGAAACCGGACACTGCAAAAGCATTTTTGAGTGCAGTGAAGAAGGGATATGAAGATGCGATCGCAGACCCGAAAGAGGCGGCGGATATTTTATGCGAGGCAGCGCCGGAACTTGATAAAGAGTTAGTGCTTGCAAGTCAGGAATGGCTGGCAGATCAGTATAAAGCTGAAGTAGAGCAGTGGGGTTATATCGATCCGGCGAGATGGGATGCATTTTATAAATGGCTCGGAGATAATGAGTTGATTGAGCAGGAGATTCCGGCGAGATTTGGATTCTCTAACGATTATTTGGAAAAGTAGGATGAGCAGCATGATTCGATTGGAAACCAAACAAGTGTCAAAATCGTTTGATGGAAAGAAAGTGATTGAGGATATTTCCATCTCCTTACAGAAAAATGAGATCGTGAGTCTTCTCGGCGTCAGCGGTGCTGGAAAGACGACGCTTTTTAATGTGATTTCAGGGTTGATGGAGCCGGACTCCGGGGAAGTTCTTTTAAATGGGAAGGAGATTACCGGGCAGGCGGGACATATCAGCTATATGCTGCAGAAAGATTTGCTTCTTCCATATAAAACGATTGAGGAAAATGTGGCGCTTCCGCTCATGATAAAGGGAGAGAAGAAAAAATATGCCCTTGCAAAGGTGCGTCCGCAATTTGGACCATTTGGACTTGCGGGAACAGAAAAGAAATATCCAAGTCAGCTGTCCGGCGGAATGCGCCAACGCGCCGCACTGCTTCGGACGTATCTGTTTTCAGAAGGGGTGGCATTGTTAGATGAGCCGTTCAGTGCGTTGGATACGATTACGAAAAGCGCAATGCACAAATGGTATTTGGATATTATGAATCAGATTGAATTGTCTACTATTTTTATTACGCACGATATTGACGAGGCGATTTTGCTGTCTGACCGTATTTTTTTGATGACAGGAAAACCGGGAAGGATTACAAAAGAGATTGTAATTCGGGAGAAAAAACCACGCGGCGGAGAGTTTAATCTGACGGAGGCATTTTTAAATTATAAAAGGGAGATTATTACCCAGTTAGGTGTGGAATAGGCAGATGTGATATGCTAGAATGAAAATAGAAACAATGCTATAACACATAGGAGGCACGCGTTATGAGTATGAAAGAGAAGATGCATACAGGAGAGCTTTATCTGCCAAATGATGAAGAGATTATGAATGAGCAGTTACAAAGACTGGAGAGGTTATATGATTTTAATGCGACACGTCCTTTAGAGCAGGAGAAGAGAACGGCGTTGCTAAAAGAGATGTTTGCGGAAATCGGTGAGGGCTGTTATATTGAACCGCCATTTCATTCTAACTTTGGTGGCGGACATGTACATTTTGGGAAAAATATTTATGCCAATTTCAATTTGACATTGGTCGATGACACTCATATTTATGTGGGTGATTATACAATGTTTGGTCCGAATGTCACAGTGGCTACGGCAGGGCATCCGATTCTGCCAGAGCTGCGCAGTCAGGGGTACCAATATAATGCGCCTGTTCATATAGGAAAGAATTGCTGGATTGGAACAGGGGCGATTATCGTGCCGGGAATTACGATTGGAGATAATGTTGTGATTGGTGCAGGAAGCGTGGTGACAAAAGACATTCCGTCCAATGTAGTGGCAGTCGGGGTGCCATGTGAGATACTTCGCAAAGTGAATGAACATGACAGAGAATATTATTTTAAAGACCGAAAGATTGTATGGTCAGAGGATTAAATGAATGGCAAAACAGGAGGATGTTTCATATGGAATTAGTAAATCATATAGAAATCCCTGAGATTGGGCTTGGTGTTTATAAGATGGAAGCGGGAGCTGAGATGAACGAAGCAATTGGAAATGCATATCAATATGGCTACAGATTGTTTGACACAGCTCAGATGTATAAGAATGAGGAGGCATTGGGAGATGCGTTGAAAGAAAATCATATCCAAAGAGAGACTGTTTTTCTGAACAGTAAAGTGGATAATTGTAATCAGGGATATGAAAAGACCATCTCAAGTTTTCATGATTCTTTAAAAAGATTGCAAACAGATTACCTGGATTCTTTTTTGATACATTGGCCGGGATTGAATAAAGAGAGGACTTTGAGTACATGGAAGGCTTTGGAGGAACTATATAAGGCTGGGCTGATCCGGGCAATCGGTGTCTCAAATTTTGAGATCAGTCAGCTGGAGATTTTGTTAGAGAACTGTGAAATTCCTCCGATGATAAATCAAATCGAGCACACTCCTTTTTTGCATGATGAACAGTTGAATTCTTTTTGTAAAAAGAATAAAATTCAAATTATGGCATGGGGACCATTGTTTCGTGGAAAAATGGAGGATGATGGAATTAAAGAAATAGCCAGCCGCTATGCAAAAAGTCCGGCTCAATTATTGCTTCGATGGAATATTCAACAGGGAATTATTCCGATTCCAAAAACGAAAAACAGTTCAAGGCTGATAGAAAATATTTCAGTATTTGATTTTCAAATTGAGCCGGAAGATATGGAAAAATTAAATGCAATGAATGAAAATATCAGAACAAGCTATAATCCGTTGGAATATGATTTTTAATTGTGGATATGTTCATTTTCAAGTTGCATTCGTTTCAGTTCAGGCAGTATGAGATAGAGCATTACGATAAAACACAAGCTTCCGCCGATAATGTTTGAGACTGGTTCGGCGAGGAAAACTCCATCAGAGCCTATATGAAGCGCATATGGAAGCAGGTAAGTCAGTGGTATCACGATCAACACTTTTCGAAGAAGTGAAAAGAAAATTGCCTGCTTCTTTTTGTTGAGTGATTTGAAAACAGTCTGTCCGATATACTGTAGGTCCATAAAGATGAATGCAGCGAAATATGTTTTTAGGGCAGGAATGGTATGGCTTGCCAATGATCGATCAGAGCTGAAGATGCTGATGAGAAATCTTGGTGCGAACAGGATAACACTCCAGGCAATCCCGGTATACAAAAGAACCAAAAATGCCATTTCAATACCACATTTTTTAACTTTTTCCGGTCGTTTGGCTCCGTAATTATAACTTAAAATAGGGGAGGAACCTTCCGTAATTGCATAGATGGGGGTCTCCACTATTTGGCGAATGCTGGATATAATTGTCATGACGGATATATATACATCACCTCCGAGGTGCGCCAAAACGCTGTTGCAGCAGATTGTCACAAGGCTATTTGTGAGCTGCATAATAAATCCCGCGCTTCCAAGGCTCATAATGTCCTTGATATCAGCAATGCAGGAGTGCATTTTGCGGAGCGAAAAAAGCCGGACTTTGATCTCGGCGCGGCGTTTTAGAAAATAAAGCACAAATGCGGCAGATGCAACCTGAGAGATGACGGTTGCAATTGCGGCTCCCGGAACACCGAAGTGAAATACAAAGATAAAAATTGGGTCTAAAATAATGTTTGCAACGGCTCCGATTGTAACGGAATACATACCGGCAGCAGCATATCCCTGAGCGTTGATAAATGGATTCATCCCTGTAGTGATCATGGATGGAAGTGTTCCAATCAGATAGATCATCAGATATGGATAGGCATATTTTAGCGCATCTTTGGAGGCACCGAATAATACGAGAAGAGGATTTGCAAAGAGCATGCCGACAAGCATCAGGATCAAAGAACAGCCGCAGAGCAGCGTGAAAGAAATCCCCATGATTTGTTTGGCGTGTTCGACATCTTTTTTTCCTCGGCAGATTGAAAAAATCGGTGCGCCACCGGTGCCAAGCAGATTGGCAAAGGCGGTGATTATTACAATAATCGGAAAGCATAGACCGACAGCCCCAAGGGCGGTAGTCCCAATATCTGGAATACGAGCGATATAGATGCGGTCGACAATGTTGTATAACAGTGCTAATAATTGAGCAATCAGCATCGGGAAAGCTGCATTTAAAAGATTACTTGTTGTGTTTCCATTTTCAAAATCAATTCGTTTCATCTGTACGTTTCCCCCCTTGTGTTTTCCAGTGATATGTGATATATAATATATAAATTTATTATAATATACCCTAAAATATATGGTATAATTTTCTAAACCGAAAGTCAATCATTCAGAAAAGGGAAACGACACTTTCTCGTAACCTGTGATGAGAAGAAGACCGTGGATTTAAAGACGTTGGGAAGACAGTTGGGCGCAGGAAATTTAAGCTTTGCTTCGGAAGACCGTTTAGAAAAATATCTAGGGTTAAAACAGGGAAGTGTATCACCGTTTGGATTGATGAATGACACAGAACATGCAGTGGAATTTGGATGTGGATGCTATGAAGATTCAGTTATAGAACAGTGTGAATATAGCAAGTGGGGAGAATGGTATGAAGAAAAACATAAATATGAGAAAGATGAAATGGTTTGTGATAGGGGTTGTTATGCTATGTCTGCTTTCGGGAGTTTTATGGGAGTCTCTGTTACAAAGGACATTGCAGGAATATCAGGTTGAAGGGGCAGGAGTGATGGATGTCCTGGCAGTGAATGCACATATGAAAGATGCAGTCGTACTGGAAAGCGAGGAGGATTTTCAATCGGTTTTAGGGCGCTCTGAATGGAATCCAAAAGAGGCTTTGGAAGAGAGAGGATATAAATATTGCTCTAATGATGGAAATGGTTATCTGTTTGAAAATCAAAATGGAGAGACTGTGATGGTGATTGCAACAGATGTATGGTGTAAATTTTTTCGAGTTTACACTATAGATGAAAAGGTGTTTTAGAAAAAAGGCCGGAAGCTTAGGTGCTTCCGGCTTTAGTTTACATCTATGACAGTCAGTTCGTCATTAAAATGGTCACTGTAATGCAGTTGATAATCGTCCGTAATAAAGACAGCCTGTACATCCGGCAGGCTGTTGATCAGTTCCATGCCTTTTTCTAATCCAAGTGCAAAGCAAGTTGTGCTCAGACCGTCACCGTCTACGGATTTGTCTGAAATAATCGTGACAGAGATTAAAGAATTATCGTAAGGATATCCGGTCTTTGGATTTAAAATATGATGATAAAAATTTCCATCTTTTTCAAAATAGCGTTCGTAGATACCAGAAGAAACGACGGATTTGTCGTTTATCTCTAAAGCTGAAATTGTCTCGCTGCGTTCGGCAAATGGTTTTTGAATGCCGATGTGAAATGGTGATCCATCAGGTTTTTCGCCGATGCAGAGTGTGTTACCGCCAAGGTCAATGATGGCGCTTTCAACCCCTTTAGAGATCAAAAACTCTTTTATCTGATCTGCGATATATCCTTTGGCAATTGCTCCGAAATCAAGTCCCATGCCATCTTTTGCAAATCGGATCTGGTCTCCTTCCAGTGTAACATTTTCATAATTTACCAAAGGAAGCGCATTTTTTAAAGCGGCATCATCCGGAACGATTTTCTCATCTGAAACAAAATCCCACATAGAAGAGATCGGCTCGATGGTAATATCGAATCCGCCACCTGAAAGACGGGAATAATAAAGTCCTTTTGAGACTAAATCTGCAAAATCTGAGGATACCGTAAATGCCCCGTCATTTTGTGGCAAAGTCTTGTGATTCAGATTGTAAAGCTCGCTGCTTTCTTTAGTACGGCTGAAGATATTCTCATATTTATCGCAGATTGCAAGTGCATCGTCCAACAGTGTCTCATCTTTTGAATCATAGATTTTTAAGGTGACGACAGTGTTGAGTTTAAATGCAGTTTTAGAAATTGGCTCCGTGCTGTCGGCTTGATCTGGATGAATGAGCACGAAGATAAGAATCAGGAAAAAAATGCAGGCAACACAAAAGGTCAGAATTCTTTTTTTAGTCTGTTCCATAAATATAATAGTCCTCCTTGTCAGTGAGTTTATTATAAGCGTTTCAAAAAGAACTTGCAATGAAAAGTTCTTTTGAAATTTATGTTGAAAAAGGCTATGTGTTTGGATATACTGAAAAGAAAAAGGGGGCAGTGATTATGAGAGCAATGCATCCGGTAAAAGTGTTTTCAACAGACAATGCGATTAGTGCTGAGATGGCAGCAGGTCTGTTGCAGAAAGAGGAAATCCCGTGCTATATAAAGGATTTGGAGACGGGAGATTATCTGAGTATCTATATGGGATATTCTGTATTTGGAAAAGAGATTTATGTAGATGAAGAGGACTATGAACGGGCAAAAAGACTGCTGGATTCTGTCACCCCTGACAAATCCAATGTTGAGGAGGACTTAAAGGTAAAAAAAGCCAGGACGCCGAGAATCGCAGCGTGGTTTGCCTTGGTTATCATAGTGGTGCCGATTATTATTGCCTTGATTAACAGTGTGTGGAATTAAGTTTATGCAGGAGTGAAAGCTCCTGCATTTTTATGTGGTTTCGCAGCTATTTTATGTAGATATCTGCGAATATAGGTTGACAACTGTGTATTCTGTGCATATACTGTATATATAGATATAAACAGTATATGCACAGGTATAAACAAGGAGGAGTGGAGATGGAAGCATTACTACATGTGAATCATTTGGAAAAGAATCTGGATGAATTTGTGTTAAAAGATGTGAACCTGACGTTGCAGCCGGGATATATTATGGGATTGATTGGTGTGAATGGGACAGGAAAGACAACACAACACTGATACAGACGATTTTAAATTTGTATAAGAAAGACGCGGGAGATGTTTATGTTAACGGCTATTCAATGGAGGAACAAGAGCGGGAAGCGAAGGATCAGATTGGATTTGTGCTTGATAAAAATGTGTTTGAGGAATCATTGAGTGTGTGGAAGAATGCAAAGCTTTTTGGAAAGTTATATTCTAGATTTGATGAAGAAGTTTTTCGAGAATGCTGCGAACGATTTCAGGTGCCGCTGAATCAGAAGGTTGGAAAGCTGTCGACAGGATATCAGGTGCGGTTTCAGCTTGCATTTGCACTTTCTCATGATGCGAAACTTTTTATTCTGGATGAGCCTGCATCAGGATTGGACCCATTATTTCGAAAAGAATTGATGAGATATCTGCAGGAAATTGTGGAAGATGGAACGAGAAGCGTACTTATGTCCACGCATATCACAGAAGATTTGGATCGCATCGGAGATTATATATTGCTGATGAAAGATGGACGGATTGTATGGGACTTACAAATAGAAGAAGTGCGGGAGCGTTATCTGATCGTCTATGGTACAAAAGAAGAGATAGAACAGTTTCGGCAAGGAAAAGTGATCTACAGGTCTTTTGGAGAATACAAAAATTATGCATTTATCAAAAAAGATATGAATATCGATTATGGCGGATATAGGACAAAGCAGCCTTCACTGGAAGAAGTGATGTACTGCCTGGAGAAGGGAGGATACGAAGATGTATAGAGTGATGATGATGGTGATGCTGAAAGATATGTGGAGATATATGAAGAAAGAGAAATTTGCTCTGCTTTGGTATATGCTAATAGTAGCCATTGCTTTTCAAAATATGGCGGTGCTTTTAGATATGGATGTAAGACAAATGATTAGTGCAGGTATACAAATGGAAGGCTTGAAAAAATGGATTTTATTCGGTGCAGTTTTTTTCCTTGCATGTATTGGCGGGTTGATGCGTGGCATTCCACTTCGTATTTGTAAAGCAATGTATCTATGCCCGGCAGGAGAAAAAGAGAAGGAACGATATTTATTCGGGATGCTAGTTGTGAAAGTTGCCATCGGAATGATTTTTATTGGAGTATCCTTGAAATGGTTATTGGGAGTCGCATTTTGGGGCGGAGATATCATATTTACGGTTATAGTGTATGGACTTTGTTTTTTTACGTTGCTAAATGTGAGTCTGACTTTTCGAATGGGTGATACCGGGGAGCGAAGAGTCGATGAAAATGGATATGTGATTCAGACAAAGACAGAGCTTGTCGTAAAAGTATACTGGACGTGTATACTTGTGGTACAGTGGGTCATTCTCTTTGCGGATACGGTTAGCTCAATGACTCCTCTGGTGAGAGGAATCATTTGGGGAGTTTGTTTTTTGATAAATCTGTTTTTTGTCGTGGCGCATGTGGGAGCCTTTTTGAAGGAGATCCTTTTATATGAAAATGTTTATTGTCAGAGACCAAAAAGAGACGATGTGCAGTATGATATTTGTTAATAACGAGAGGAGGAACAGACTTGGAAATTATCATACGGGAAAATGACAGTTTGCCAATCTATGAACAGATTGTGCGGGAAGTAAAAAAGGCGATTATTAAAAAAGAGATTATGCCGGGAGATATGATGCCTTCCATCCGAGCGCTTGCCAGAGAACTGGAGATTAGTGTTATCACAACAAAACGCGCATATGAGGAGCTTGAAAAAGAGCAGTTGATCTATTCGGTGGCGGGAAAAGGATTTTATGTAAAAGAGAGAAACAGAGAATTGCTGAAAGAAGATCAGATCCGCCAGATAGAAGAAAAGATGATGGATGCGGTGGAACAGGCAAAGGAGATGGGAGTGTCTCTTCGGGAGCTGAAAAAAATGTTGGAAATGTTTTATGTGGGAGGGCGATAGTATGTCTGGAGTATTACAATGTGAGCATGTGGCGCGGTCGTATCAGGGATTTGCATTAAAACCAATGTCATTTGAGGTTGAAAAAGGATATCTGACAGGACTTGTGGGTGTAAATGGAGCGGGGAAATCTACGCTTTTGAATATTCTGGCAGGTATTGATGACAGGTATCAGGGAGAGGTCATCATTGTGGGGAAAAATCTGCGGACCGAATATGAGGATGCAAAGCAGAAGGTGGCGCTGGTATCCGAGAGACTTTCGTATTTTATGGATAAGACACCTTTGGAAAATGGAGTTATCAGTTTTCTAAAGGAATGTATATGAAATATCAACTCGCCTTTGCAATGTCTTATCAGCCGGAGTTTTTGCTGCTGGATGAGCCGACGGCAGGATTCGACCCGGTGTTTCGAAAGGATTTCACCGGAATCATACAGGATATCAGAGATCGGGAAATCGGTGTGCTGATGTCCACTCATATTATCAGTGATATTGATCAGATTGCAGACTATATAATGCTTATTGATGATGGAGAGTTAAAGTTCTCCAAGACAAGAGAAGCGCTTGGAAATCATTCGATTCAGGAACTGATTGAACAATGTGGACATAAGAAAACGACAGTCCGGGATCTTTTGAGGAGGGAATGAGATGAGAGAAATGTATCGAAGAGAGAAGCGGAGAATACGGTTTGAAAGATGGAGTTGGCTTTCAGTTAGTTGGGGGCTGTATGCTATGACATTACTGGGGCAGGCACCGTCGCCGTACTCACCGGATTATAAGGAAATTCAGAATATGATATTAGATTTTGAGGCAGGAGCATTGATTTTTCTGGGGATCTTTCTGCTCTTATCTGTAAACGATACTCTCTTTTTTATACGAGAGCAGGGAAAGAAAGTTTATTTGTTAGAAAAATATGTAATTGTACCGATACATAAGAAGAAATTATATGAAGTGTGGGTGAGAATATTTTTGGAAACTATTCTTTATTATATAATCGGTGCAAGTTGCATTTACGCAATCATGACAATCGCAAATAACTGTATATTTTCTCCTGCGGTTCTTTGTTTCGGCGCTCTAAAGGTGCTTGGCGTTCTGATTATTCTGATGCTTTTCTTTATTGTGTTTTTGGATTTGTATCAGGAACACCAGCTTCGAAAAAAATAGAGGGACGGAATCTTTCGGAATTCTTAAGATTTTCATGGCGGGAAACTTAAACTTTCTAAGCTACAATACAATTAAATCAAATGAAGTGACGAAAGGATGAGTATTATGATCATGCAAAAGAAAGGATTTTTATTATTTTTATGTTCCCTGATTCCGGGAGCGGGAGAGTTATATATGGGATTTAAGAAACGCGGTGTCAGTATGATGGCAATCTTTTGGGGAATTGTCGCACTGGCATGTGTATCGGGATTAGAATGGTTTGCACTGGCGCTTCCGGTTGTCTGGGCATATAGTTTTTTCCAGGTACACAATTTGAAATCTTTGCCGGAAGAAGTGTTCTATCTGCAAAAAGATGAATATGCATTTCACTTTGGCTATGTCTTGGAACACAAACGAGAGATGCTGAAAAAGTATCGGGTAGTGATTGCAGCAGTATGTATTTTACTTGGAGGTTCGGTGTTGTTTCATACTTTTGGAGATATTTTATATTATTTACTTCCGATGCATTTGGCGGATTCATTTGCTATGGTAAGTGGAATGATAAAAAATGCAGTTGTGGCGGTTGTCTTTTTAGGCGGTGGTATTTACCTTGCCGTAAACAAAGAGAAATGGCAGGATTTTTTTGAAAAAGAAAATTAAGAAAAATTACGGGCGATAGGAAACTTTCGTCCGTATTTTTATGTACTTCAAAGGTGGAAAAAGGTGAGATTTTGGGATATACTGTAACAAAATGTAAGTGGAAGGGAAAGTAGAGCAGATATGAGTAAAAAAATTACAGTTGCAGGAATTGGTGGAGTTGGAGGATATCTTGCAGGAATGTTGGCGGATACCTATGATGAAGTTTCATTTATTGCGAGAGGTGAACGAAAGAAAAGTCTCGAAGAGAATGGGCTTGTATTACACAGTGAATATCACGGAGAAATAATTGCTCATCCAAAGAAAGTGGTGGAGCGAGGAGATGAGCTTGGGATACAGGATTATATTTTTATATGTGTGAAAAATTATTCTTTAAAAGAAGTTTGTAAGTCACTGAAAGGCTGCGTGGGAGAGCGGACGGTTCTCATTCCAGTCATGAATGGCGCAGATCCGGGCGAGCGTGTGAGAAAATATATTGGAAAAGGAATTGTTGTGGATTCTTTGATTTATATCCTATCCTATACGAAAGAGGATTTTTCAGTAGTGCAGAAAGGGGGTTTTGCCGATATTAAGATTGGAATTTCCAATGCGAATGAGAGAGAAAAAAAGGCAGTAGAAGACGTATACCAGTTGCTTAGAGGGGCAAAGGTGGACTGCGTTGCTGAGGAAGATATTGAGGCAGAGATTTGGAGAAAATACATATTTAACTGTGCGTACAATGTGCTGACCGCTCATTATCGGGAAAATGTCGGAGAACTTCGTGCAGATGCAAAGAAGCGGGAAGAGTTTCGCCGATTATTGCAGGAGGCTTATGATGTCGGGAAGGCAAAAGGAGTGCATCTGGAGGAAGAAGATATAGTAAGGCACCAGAATCGATTTGAAAATAAGCTTGCAGATGATGCGACAAGTTCACTGCAAAGAGATGTGGAGGCTGGGAAGCACAATACAGAGCTTGAGACATTTTGCGGATACATTGTCCGTGTGGGGAGAGAGCTTGGGGTAGATGTTTCGCTCACGGAGAAATTTTACAGGATGGATTCGTGAGTGCGTATTTTTGAAGGGACTATTTAAAAAGAAGGGAAAGCTGCTCCAGTGGAGCAAGCTTTCACAAATGTAGCTTAGATAATTTTTGTTGTCCATTTTGTGCAGTCCCAAACCTCATTTACGACGTCGCGGTAAAATTCCGGTTCGTGACAGATGAGAAGGACACTGCCTTTGTATTCCAGTAAGGCGCGTTTTAATTCGTCTTTCGCATCTACGTCGAGATGGTTGGTTGGCTCATCTAAAAGCAGGATATTTGTCTCGCGGTTGATCAATTTGCAGAGACGTACTTTTGCCTGTTCACCACCGCTTAACACACGCACCTGACTTTCGATATGTTTTGTCGTCAGACCACACTTGGCAAGGGCGGAACGTACTTCATACTGAGTATAGGAAGGGAATTCCTGCCAAATCTCTTCGATACAGGTTGTTTTGTTGTCTGGTGCAGATTCTTGTTCGAAATATCCAATCTGCAGATTTTCACCCAGTTCGACGGAACCGCTCAATGGTTTGATCAGGCCTAAGATACTTTTTAATAAGGTTGTTTTTCCGATTCCGTTTGCGCCGACCAATGCAATTTTATGTCCGCGTTCCATAGATAAAGTCAGCGGTTTGGAAAGCGGTTCGTTGTATCCAATGACTAAATCTTTTGTCTCGAAGATATATTTTCCAGGAGTCCGTCCCTGTTTGAAATGAAATTCCGGCTTTGGACGTTCTGCCGCAAGTTCAATGACATCCATTTTATCCAGTTTTTTCTGGCGGGACATCGCCATATTTCTTGTGGAAACACGAGCTTTATTTCTGGCAACAAAGTCTTTCAGCTCACTGATTTCCTGCTGTTGGCGTTTGTAGGCCGCTTCAAGCTGGGCTTTCTTTACGGCATACACTTCCTGAAAATGATCATAATCGCCAACATAGCGGTTCAATTCCTGATTCTCCATGTGGTAGATAATGTTGATGACTTCGTTTAGGAATGGGATGTCATGAGAAATCAGGATAAATGCATTCTCGTAGTCAATCAGATAACGTTTCAACCATGCGATGTGTTCTTCATCCAGATAGTTTGTCGGTTCATCTAAAAGCAGGATGTCCGGTTTTTCCAAAAGTAGTTTGGCAAGCAGTACTTTTGTGCGCTGACCGCCACTTAAATCGGTTACGTCTTTCTCAAGACCGATATCCAAAAGACCGAGTGCACGGGCAACTTCCTCGACCTTTGCATCAATGACATAAAAATCATGCAGCGTGAGTGTGTCCTGAATTGTTCCCAGTTCTTCCATGAGCGTCATCATCTCTTCTTCGTCGGCATCGCCCAGAGAGTCGCAGATAGTGTTCATTTTTTCTTCCAGTTCAAATAAATATGCAAATGCAGATTTTAGAACGTCCTGAATGGTCATCCCTTTTTCCAATACAGTGTGCTGATCGAGATATCCGACGCGGACATTTTTTGCCCATTCGATCTTGCCCTCGTCAGGCTGTAGTTTTCCGGTTACAATATTTAAAAATGTGGACTTTCCTTCACCGTTTGCTCCGACCAGACCGATATGCTCGCCCTTTAAAAGACGAAACGAGACGTCGCCGAAGATAGCACGGTCACCAAATCCATGTGATAAATGTTCGACATTTAAAATACTCATTTCGAAACTCCTTATTGTTGATAATTTAATTGATGTATATTGTCAATTAAAATTATTTTACACGATAAATAGAGTTTTGTCATCAAACTTCTGCTAAAGAACATCTTTTACAATGCGGAGAATGTTTTTTGACCAGATTTTTTCCAGTTGCCGTTCGGTGAATCCTCTCTTTTGCAATTCCGCGTATAGACGGTCAATCTGACCGATATCTGTCAGTTCTAATTTTCCGTCATCAAATCCATCGAAATCAGTTCCGATTGCCACCGCATCTTCTCCGCCGATATAAAACAGATGGAGAGCGTGTTCTGCCAGGTCTGAAACGGATGCGTGTCCGACTGGATTTACAAAATATGGATAAAAATTCAATCCGATTACGCCACCTTTTTCTGCCAGTGCACGAATCATGTCGTCAGTCAGATTTCTCGGGTGCTCACAGAGTGCTCTTGCATTGGAGTGTGAGGCGACAATCGGCTTGGAGCTGGTGCTTAGCACATCCCAAAAGCCACCGTCTGATAAATGTGACACATCGATGAACATTCCGAGGGAATTCATTTGCTCAACTACCTCAAAGCCAAATGGTTTCAGTCCTTTCTGCATGATTTTGCGGTCTTTACTGTTTGGAGAGCCAATGCAGTTTTCTTCGTTCCAAAGGAGAGTAACCAAACGGACTCCTTCCTGATAGAGCGTGTGTAAGCGATTCATTTGGCTATCCAAAATACCGCCTTCCTCGATCGTCAGAAAAGCGGAAAGTTTTCCCTGCGCCTGATTTTTGTCAAATTCCAGAAAATTTCGTGCGATTGCGATTGCGTCTTTGTTTTGAACGACCTCTTGCTTTATGCGTGCAAGCATTTGCATAGCATAGTCATAGCCTTTCGTATAACGATCATTTCCCTCAAATTGCTTTAGATAAATGAAACAGGCAAAAAACTGGGCAGTACTCTCGGCTCGTTTCAATTTTTGTAAATCTATACAAAATGGATTATCGTTTAATGTGGTCCCGTTTGTCTCCATCAATTTCCAAATGGTGTCGCAGTGCATATCAATCAAATTCATATTTTTTTACTCCTTGCATAATCTGTATTGTTATAGTCTACTCTATTATAAAAAGGATGTATATATGAAATCAAAAATTGGAATTGTTATTTGTGGGTTGATGGGAGAAAAGCAGTTTGTGAGTGACGCCTATATAAAGGCGGTGAAGTCGGCAGGAGGTCTCCCGATTATTCTGCCGCTTGTCAAATCGAATGAAGTGATTGCGGACTATGTGAAACTGTGCAGCGGTTTTCTGTTTTGTGGGGGCGGTGACATTACGCCACTGCTTTTTGGAGAAGAGCCGGCACGTGGAATCGGGGAGACGGACATTGCGTTGGATCTGTTTCAGATTCGACTTATGAAATCGATTCTTAAGAGCAAAAAGCCGGTGCTTGCCATCTGTCGTGGCATGCAGATTTTAAATGTAGCTTGTCATGGCACAATCTGTCAGGATATAGAACTTCGAAAAGAACCTTCAATCAACCATATGCAGACAAGCATCTCGCGAAAGGACATCAGTCATAAAGTGAATACTGTTGCTGGCAGCAGGCTGCACCGGATTATCGGAGAGTTTGCCTACACAAACAGTTTTCATCATCAGGTAATTGAGGAGGTGGGGGAAGCGCTGCAAGTTACCGGAAGAACGGCAGACGGCGTGATTGAGGCAATAGAAATGCCATCGCACCCCTTTGTGCTCGGGGTACAATGGCATCCGGAAAGCATGTATGAAATTTCATCAGACATGCGCTATCTTTTTCGCGCATTTATGCATTTTGCAGAAAAATAAATTCGCAATCTTAGTACATCATACTATTTAATACAGATGGATCAAATAGTAAGGAGAAAATGATGATGAAAAAGCCGACGACCAGAAATGCTACGGATATCAAGAGCAGTACGACCAGTTTCATCCGTTCTTCTTTCGCAAACAGGCTGTTTTTTGCTTGTTTTGTCCCTTTGTGAATCAGATAATTTCCGATTGTGAGTAAAAGTGGAATAGCAGCTCCGTACATCACATACATTCCAATCGAGATCAAAGGGATTCCACTGTCTGTCATAGTCGACATTTGGCTTTGGAACATCTCATTTGAGTACATGGATTTCATTACGAAAATACTAAGCAGCGGCATGGCGTTGTTGATTGCATGAAACAGCGCTCCGTAAATCATATTGTCGGTCTCATATACAATGTAGCCGAGCATAATGCCAAGCAGTGCCGTCGGAACAAATCTCCAAATATTTCCGTGAAATGCACCGAAAATTAAGCCTGTGACAACAATGGCAATCCATTTGTTTTTTCCATTGTCAAAGCTGTGCATTACAACACCGCGAAATACGGCTTCTTCACAGATTGCAGGTGAGATGGACACAATCACAAAAGAAATTATAAATGTCAAACTTGCGAATTCCATTCCAAGACCCTGACTGACACCGATCACTTCTTCAGGGAAAAAGTATGCGATGATCATGGTGATGATCATAATTGCAAGAAATGATCCAATCCATAGTAAAATCGTCCCAAAAACAGCCGAAAGTTTTGGCTTGTGAATTGGAAAGACTTGTTTGAAATCACCTCTGACAGCAGCAGTAAGAGCAACTGCAAGCATAAGCAGAAGTATTTCGTTTAGCAAAGTACCGTAAAGTCCAAGCTTTGCTCCTAAAATTGGACTTACAAAAAATACACAGACAGCTGACAAGACCAGCATGATGATTCCGTGATATACTTTCAGTGTTTTTCTGTTTTCTTCCATATAAAAAATATCCTTCCTAAATTATTTTGTTCTCATTATAGCATATTATCTTTCAATACAGACATAATAAACTTGGAAACTTATTATAAATTTTTCATTATGAGGAGGAACCCATTATGTCTGATATTTCTATTTTAGATTTACAGAATCTCCGTCATCTAATCGGCGGGTATGAAACGACACACTGCAAAATGACTGATTATGCAAATCAGGCGCAGGATGCTGAGATTAAAAAACTTTTTCAAGATGCAGCGGATTCTGCAATGAAAAATAAACAAGATCTGATGAAATTTTTGTAAGAGGGAGGAAGTAGAATGAACGAGAAAACAATGGTATCGGATGCGCTTGTCGGTGTAAACGGAGAGTTGAAAATGTTTGGAGAGATGATTCCGCAGACAGAGAACAAAGAGTTAAAACAATGCCTGAAACAGATTCGAAGCGAATGTGAAATGTCACAGGAAAAATTATATCAGGTGGCGCGTGAAAAGAGTTATTATGTTCCTGCCGCGAAGGCAACACGTGAAGAAATCGATCATGTAAAAAACATTTTGACACAACCATCTATGAAATAACATTGGTATGAATTTCAGGCATCGTAAAGCAACATGCCACGGTGCCTGAAATAAAAAATAATCCCGTTCTTTTGGAGGTTTGGAAGGATGAAGAATAGATTAAAGAAATCAGAAATATTTGGTGCGATATTTGTGATGGTGTTTGGGACGTTGATGCACTTTTTTTATGATTGGTCCGGAAAGAATCCTATAGTTGCTCTGTTTGCCCCGTACAACGAATCCACCTGGGAACACTTGAAACTATTGTTTTTCCCTGTTTTGATTTATTCGGTTTTCCAATATGCATATATCGGGAAACAATATTCGGGCTATGTTACCGGAAGACTTGCAGGAATCGTGAGTGGTGCATTGACGATTGTCATCGTTTTCTACACGTATATGGCGGTTTTCAAACATCCAATTCTTTGGATTGATGTTACACTTTTTTATCTTAGTGTGATCGTTTGCTATCGAGTTGCTTACTCGATTACGCGGCAAGAAAAAATACCAAGGGCAGCAGAAATATTGTCCGGGATTTGCCTGATTGGTATTATGCTGTCATTTTTTTATCTTTCTGTTTTGTAAATGGATTTTTGAAAACTAGAAATTTGCCCGATATTTTTATTGCTACAATGCGTTAAAGTGTGATAGTATGTAGAAGATACAAATGTATCAAATACATATTTGAGAGGTTATTATGGATAAAAGAGAGAAATTTACAAGCAAGCTTGGCTTTGTTATGGCTTGCATCGGTTCAGCAATTGGACTTGGTAACATATGGATGTTTCCATATCGATTAGGTGCCTACGGAGGGGCAGCGTTTTTGATTCCGTATTTTATCTTTGTATTCATTCTGGGAACAACCGGATTGATTACAGAGTTCGCATTTGGACGGCATTTTAGTGGCGGATCGATGACAGGTATTATGACTGTGTTCAAAGAAAAGAAATTAAAAGGCGGGAAAATTGTCGGGATGCTTCCGGCGATCGGTCTGCTTGGAATCTTTATGTTTTACAATATTGTTGTGGGATGGATTCTAAAATATTTTGTTTTAAGCGGAACTGGGAAATTAAAGACAATCGATAAGGATACATATTTCAATCAGTTTGCAGGTTCTTCGGCATCTATTCCGTGGGATGCGATTGCGATTGTACTTACGGTAGTAGTAATTTGTGCGGGAGTAATTAAGGGGATAGAGAGAGTCAGCAAGATTATCATGCCGGCGCTGTTTGTGATCTTTATATTACTTGCGATTCGATCTTTATCGCTTCCGGGATCTATGGAAGGGGTAAAATTTTTACTGCAGCCGAAATGGCATCATTTGCTGGAGGCAGATACATGGGTTATGGCGCTTGGACAGGCATTCTTTACGGTATCGCTTAATGGATGTGGAATGGTCGTATATGGAAGTTACCTGAAAAAAGATTACAATATTCCAAAACTTGCAATCAGTACAGCAGTGCTTGACACATTGGCAGCAGTGCTTGCGTCATTTGTGATCATGCCCGCAGTATTTGCATTTGGTCTGGATGTCAATGCGGGACCGCCGCTTCTGTTTATGACGATGCCGATCATCTTTGATAAGATGCCGGGAGGAACGATTATTGCGATTGTATTTTTCTTAAGTTTGTTCTTTGCAGCAATTTCTTCTTCTATCAATATGCTGGAAGGTGTTGTGGAGGCAATTATATCGAACACAAAATTAACGCGTGTAAAAGCGGTCATTCTTGTCGGTGTAGTGACATTTGTACTGTCGATTCCATTAAACTTAAGTATGACAACATTTGACAATTTTACAAACTTGATCACAGTAGTTGTCTCACCGGTCATGGCGTTGCTGGTATTGATCGTATTCTATTATCTCTATGATGCGAAGAAAGCGCTTGCGGGAATCAACGAAGGTGCAGAAAAGCCGCTTGGCAATACATTTTTATACTTTGCAAAATATGTATTTACGATTGTGACGATTTTGGTTGTTGTTCTTGGAATTGCATATGGAGGGATTGGATAAATATTGAATTTTCAGAAGAAAAAAACGGGAGAATTTCTAATTGACAGGTGAAATTTATTATGTTAAGCTTTTGTAAGAATCGTGTAAAAATTTAGAAAAATGATAAGATTTACGGAGGCAATTCTATGGATAGGAAAAATATGGCATTGATATTAAGCATATTTCTATTTGTGGGATTGCTTTTTTCAATGGATCCTTTAGAGCGAGAGCGGGATTATAATTATGGTGAGACACATCAGATTTATTCTGCCGGTGCAGGCTTGACGAGCGGAGTCAGCGCAATCAAGACAGTCAGGCGTATCCAGACACCGCTCATTTATTGTCTGTTTCTGACTTGGGGAATGTTATATGGAAAAACTGAAAAATGGATTAAGTTATATTTAAAGAGAATGGAGATGCTCTATTTTCTGAAACAGGTTCGAGTCTCGCAGCGGATGGATGGGAAAAAACGAAAAGAGCAGCTATACGCAACTCAGTGATAAATTATTGCAAAAGAAGAGAATAGGAGATAAGTAAAAAATGGAATTAAATGATATACTATTGCTGCTTGGAGGACTTGCATTGTTCTTGTACGGTATGCAGATGATGGGAAATGGTCTTGAGACAGCAGCAGGAAACAAGATGAAAAGCATCTTGGAAAAATTGACATCAAACAGAATCAAAGGGGTTCTTGTCGGAGCCGCAATCACAGCAGTAATCCAGTCATCTTCGGCGACAACCGTCATGGTTGTAGGGTTTGTAAACTCTGGATTGATGACATTGAATCAGGCTGTATGGGTAATTATGGGTGCCAATATCGGTACGACGATTACCGGACAGCTGATCGCACTTGATATTGATGTGATCGCACCGTTATTTGCGTTTGCAGGTGTTGCGGTCATTATGTTTGCAAAAAACGAAAAAATCAAGCATATCAGTGAGATTTTTGCAGGACTTGGTGTGTTATTTATCGGTATGGGTATGATGGGAGATGCGATGGCGCCGCTTCAGCAGTCAGAGACGTTCATCAGCTTTATGTCGAACTTTAACAACCCGCTTGTGGGCATTTTGATCGGTGCGGTATTTACTGCGATTATACAGTCGTCTTCTGCATCAGTCGGTATTTTGCAGGCACTTGCAAGCACAGGTGCGATTCCGCTTTCGAGTGCAGTGTTTATCTTGTTTGGACAGAATATCGGAACCTGTATTACAGCAGTGCTGGCATCTATCGGAACAAAGGTAAATGCAAAGAGAACGACGGTAATTCACTTGATGTTCAACATTATTGGTACGATTTTATTCTCGGTAATCTGTCTGATCACTCCATTTACAGACTGGATCGCAGCGCTGACACCGGATAATCCGGTGGCGCAGATTGCCAATGTACATACAACCTTCAATATCGTGACTACTTTAGTACTTCTTCCATTTGGAACACTTATGGCGAAAGCTGCCAAGGTGCTTCTGCCGGATAAAGAAGGGCAGGAAGAGGATATCAAGCGATTGAAATATATCCGTCCATTTGAAAACAACTATACAGTCGGACATGCTGCAATGGTGATTAGCCAGATTGAAAATGAGGTAGAACGTATGCTTCAGATGGTAAAAAAGAACACAGAAGGTTGTTTTCGTGCTGTAATCAAAAATGATCAAAATATGGTTGCAGATTTGGAGGACAGAGAACAGTATATCGATTATCTGAATAAAGAGATTTCAAAATATATTGTACATCTGATGACAACAGAGATGACGATTCAGGATTCTCAGAAGCTAAATGCTTACTATCGAATTATCGGAGATTTGGAGAGAATTGGAGATCATGCAATCAACTTTGTGGACTATCTGCACAACATGAGTGAGTGGGATATCAAATTTTCACAGTCAGCAATTGAGTCGTTAGAGCAGATGAAAGATCTTTGTACAGAGACATTAGAAGGAATCAGCAAAGAAAATATGAATGGCAGAAAGCATGTGTTAGAGATTGCAGCGAAGAACGAACAGCGTATTGATGATATGCAGGAAAGTCTTTTGAAAGGGCAGATTGAGAGAATGCAGTCTGGAAAATGCAGTGCAGAAGCAGGGGTTATCCTGTCTGAGATGCTCACTGATTTTGAACGAATCGGGGATCATGCACTGAATATTGCAGAAAAATATGAAGAGATGCAAATGTAATAGAGATAGACAAAGAGGACCGAAAATCGGTCCTCTTTGTCTATCTGATTATTTGTTGTTTTCTTTTTCGACTTCAGCCATTTTCATTGCACGAACTTTGAGCGGAAGACCGAACAGTGTGATGAATCCGTCGGCATCGTGATGGTCGTATAAGTCGCCTGTTGTAAAGCTTGCCAAAGATTCACTGTACAGTGAGTATGGAGAAGTTGTTCCGGCTTTGATGATATTTCCTTTGTAGAGTTTGAATTTTACTTCTCCGGTTACATATTCCTGTGTGGATTCGATGAAAGCTTGAACTGCTTCGCGAAGTGGTGTGAACCATTTTCCTTCGTATACAATCTGAGCAAGTTTGTTACCCATATCTTTTTTCACTTCATATGTAGCACGGTCCAATACCAGTTCCTCTAATTGTTGGTGAGCTTCCATAAGGATTGTTCCACCTGGTGTCTCGTATACACCACGAGATTTCATACCTACCACACGGTTTTCTACGATGTCAACGATACCGATACCATGTTTTCCGCCGAGTTCATTCAACGTTGTAATGATCTCGGAAACTTTCATCTGTTTGCCGTTTACACTGGTAGGAACACCTTTTTCAAATGTCATTGTCACATATTCCCCTTCATCTGGCGCTTTTTCTGGAGTGACACCGAGCACGAGCAAATTGTCATAATCTGGTTCCTGAGCAGGATCTTCTAATTCCAATCCCTCGTGGCTGATATGCCATAAGTTACGGTCACGGCTGTAGCTGTGGCTTGCGTCAAATGGAAGGTCGATACCATGTGCTTTGCAGTATTCGATCTCTTCCTCACGAGACTGCATTGTCCAAATATCTGTCATTCTCCAAGGAGCAATAATCTTTAAATCAGGAGCAAGTGCTTTGATGCCGAGTTCAAAACGAATCTGGTCATTTCCTTTTCCGGTAGCACCGTGGCAGATGGCTGTAGCGCCTTCTTTTCTTGCAATTTCAACCAATTTTTTTGCGATTCCCGGACGAGCCATAGACGTTCCAAGTAAATATTTGTTTTCGTAGATGGCATTTGCCTGAACGCAAGGAACGATATAGTCATCACAGAATTCGTCAATGATGTTTTCAACATATAATTTAGACGCTCCGGATAATTTTGCACGTTCTTCCAATCCGTCTAATTCTTCGCCCTGCCCACAGTCAATGCAGCAGCAGATGACATCGTAATCAAAATTTTCTTTTAACCAAGGGATGATGGCAGTTGTATCAAGTCCGCCAGAATATGCTAAAACTACTTTTTCTTTCATAATGTAATGCCTCCTAAACTTTTTTTACTGTTCAACTAAGGTTACTATACTCCTATTTTTTGCATAAATCAAGTGTAAATTGCAAAAAAATAATAAAATATGCAAAAAATATGAATAAATATTCCCTTAAAGAGATGTGCTTTCCTGATTTAGCGTAGAAAACTATTGACAAAAGCCAAAAGAGGTGTAGAATAAAAAAATAAAAATATCACACAGAAAAGGTTGGAGAATAAGTTATGGAAGAAAGACAGTATCATGCAACTTATAATTTCATAAAAAGATCTAATCGAAAGCTGCTTATTACACGCAGTGTTGTTTTTGTGCCGTGCAATCCCCTCGGGGTGTTCAGTGAAGCATAAATTCAATATTGTAGTTGTAGAGAAGTAGATGCTGTGTCTGCCAAGGAATATTCAGGGTAGAAGTATTTGTTGTATACTTCTATCCTGTTTTTGCGTTTAAACGGTATAGGACATAGAAAGAAGCAGAACAAGAGGTGTGTGAAATGGAACAGAGAGAGACAATAAAAAGCAAAAAACGAATCGTGATCAAAGTGGGAACAACGACGATCACACATAAGGAAACGGGAAACATCGATTTGGAAAAGCTTGAGAAATTTGTGAGAATTTTAATCAATTTGAGAAATAAGGGAAAAGAAGTGATTGTTGTATCGTCTGGAGCAGTTGGAATCGGCAGACAGGTGCTTGGAATCTGGGAACGACCAGAAGAAAGTGCAATAAAGCAGGCGTGCGCAGCAGTCGGACAGGGACGAATGATGATGATGTATGAAAAACTGTTTGCAGAGTATGATCAGTTGACGGCACAGGTGTTGCTGACAAAAGAATCCATTATGAGTAAGGAGTGCAGGCAGGATGCGAGAAATACATTTGAGGAGTTGCTGCGTATGAACGTCGTTCCGATTGTAAATGAAAATGATGCGATTTCTGTGGAGGAAGAGACGTATGGAAATTTTGGAGACAATGATACAATGGCGGCTCATGTTGCCAGACTTGTGGAGGCAGATCTTTTAATCCTGATGTCGGATATCGAGGGACTTTATACAGATGACCCTCGGAAGAATCCAAATGCCAGATTTGTCCATACGGTGCGGTATATTGATGAGAAACTGGAGAGGATGGGAAAAGGAGCTGGAAGCGCTATGGGAACAGGAGGAATGGCGACGAAGATCGAAGCTGCGAAGGTTGCGACGAAGTCCGGGGCAGATATGGTTATTGCCAATGGAGCCAATATTTGTGCAATCAACGATATCATGGCAGGAAAGAAGATTGGAACATTGTTTATGGCAGAGAGGGAAAACGGGAGGAAAATCATATGAAATACATGGAACAAATCGGAATGAGAAGCAAGGCGGCGAGCAGGAGTATCGGCTTACTGGGACAGAACAGAAGAAACGAGGCGCTGAAACAGGCAGCAAAAGAATTGAAGAAACAAGCAGCATTTTTACTGGAAGAGAATCAAAAAGACATTGCGAATGCGAGAGAAAAAGGAATGAAGGAATCTCTTATAGACCGATTGATGCTGACCAGGGAACGCATTGCAGGAATTGCAGATGGGCTGTTACAGATTGCGGATCTGGAAGATCCAATCGGAATAGTGACGGATATGAAAGTGAGACCGAACGGACTTCGCATCGGAAAGAAAAGAGTGCCTCTGGGAGTTGTTGGAATCATCTATGAATCCAGACCAAATGTGACAGCAGATGCATTTGGCCTGTGCCTGAAATCAGGAAATGCTGTGATTTTAAGAGGCGGCAGTGATTGTATTTTTTCCAACAAGGCGATTGTGAGTGTACTTCGAAAAGCACTTAACGCCACACAGATTGAGGAAGATGCAGTAATCCTGATTGAAAATACGGATCGTGCAGTGGCACAGGAGATGATGCGGATGAACACATATATTGATGTGCTCATTCCGAGAGGTGGAGCAGGATTGATCCAAACCGTTGTAAAGAACAGTACAGTTCCGGTTATTGAGACAGGCACGGGCAACTGTCATATATATGTAGATGCGTTTGCAGATCTTCAGATGGCAGTGGAAATCATTGACAACGCCAAGACACAGCGCCTTGGTGTATGCAATGCATGTGAGTCGTTGGTAATCCATGAAGATGTGGCGTGTCAGGTCATTCCGATGATCTGTGACAGGCTGACACAAAAGGGGGTTACAATTCGAGGAGATCAAACTTCGATGGCGATAGACGAAAGAATTACAACAGCATCGGACGATGACTGGGGGACGGAATATCTAGATAAGATGATTTCTCTGAAAGTCGTCTCTTCCATGGATGAAGCAATCACCCATATCAATACGTATAATACTGGGCATTCGGAATCTATTATTACAGAGAATTATCGAAATGCACTGAAATTTCAGGATGAGATAGATGCAGCGGCAGTGTATGTGAATGCTTCGACGAGATTTACCGATGGATTTGAATTCGGGTTTGGAGCCGAGATTGGAATCAGTACACAGAAACTTCATGCGAGAGGTCCGATGGGATTGGATGCCCTTACGACAACCAAATATATTATTTTCGGAGATGGTCAGATTCGATAAAATGAAAAGAAATACTTGCATAATATACAAAAATGATGTATACTTATGCAAGTATTTCTTTTATGTATCGTAAAACGTTACTTTGGTAACGTGAGAAAGGTTTGTGTTGCATTTTGCGATGCAAGTGTTAAAATTAGAAAAAAGGCAGAAAGGATGTTGGTTGTATGATCAAAGTGGGAATTATTGGTGCCACCGGCTATGCGGGGGGAGAACTTGTCCGTATTTTAATGGGACATAAACATGCAGAAATCAAGTGGTATGGCTCCAGGAGTTATATTGATAAAAAGTATTGTGAAGTGTATCAGAACATGTTTCAGATTGTTGATGCAGTCTGTATGGATGATAACATGAAAGCGCTGGCAGATGAGGTGGATGTCATATTTACGGCAACACCGCAGGGGCTTTGTGCATCACTGATCGATGAGGAAATTTTGTCCAAAGTAAAAGTCATAGATCTGAGCGCAGATTTCCGTATTAAGGACGTGGAGACGTATGAAAAATGGTATGGGATCGAGCATAAAAGTCCTCAGTTTATCGAGGAGGCAGTGTATGGACTTTGTGAGATCAACCGTGAGGAGGTAAAACATGCAAGACTTGTGGCAAATCCGGGATGTTATCCGACATGCTCAACGCTGTCAGTTTATCCGCTCGCAAAAGAAGGACTGATTGACATGAGCACGGTTATTATTGATGCAAAATCAGGAACTTCTGGAGCCGGAAGAGGGGCGAAAGTGGATAATCTTTACTGTGAAGTCAACGAAAATATCAAAGCGTATGGGGTGGCTGTTCACCGACATACACCAGAGATTGAAGAACAGCTTGGCTATGCCGCAGGTGAGAACATACTTTTGAATTTTACGCCACATCTTGTGCCGATGAATCGGGGAATTTTGGTGACGGCATATGCAGCCTTAAAGAAAACAGTGACCTATGAGGAAGTAAAGGCGATTTATGATAAGTATTATCAGAAAGAAAAATTTGTGCGTGTATTGGAAAAAGATGTCTGCCCGCAGACAAAATGGGTGGAGGGCAGCAACTATGTAGATGTGAATTTTAAAATCGATGAGCGGACGAACAGAATCATTATGATGGGAGCGATGGACAATCTTGTAAAAGGTGCGGCAGGTCAGGCGGTACAGAATATGAATCTGATGTTTGGACTGCCGGAGACGACAGGACTTGAGCTTGTTCCGATGTTTCCATAAAACAGTCAGGAGAAGGGTAACATGATTAGACAAATGACGATAGAAGATTATGAAGGTGTCTATGCACTGTGGATGAAGATTCACGGGTTTGGAATCCGGAGTATTGACGATTCGAAAGAAGGGGTCGAACGTTTTTTGAAACGGAATCCAACAACAAGTATTGTCGCAGTGGAGGATGAAAAGATTGTAGGAAGCATCCTGTGTGGACACGATGGAAGAAGGGGATGCCTCTATCATGTATGTGTAGACGAAGCGTATCGGATGCACGGAATCGGACGGAGTATGGTAGTGAAAGCGATGGAGGCATTAAAAGAAGAGAAGATTAATAAAGTATCATTGATTGCGTTTATGGAAAACGATATTGGAAATGCATTTTGGAATGAAATCGGATGGACGAAGCGGGAAGATTTAAATTATTACGAATTTACGTTGAATGAAGCAAATATTACTGCGTTTAATAAATAAAAAGGAGATGTGCATGATGAAGATTGTAAAAGGTGGAGTGACGAAAGCAAAAGGATTTGAGGCGGCAGGTGTCGAGGCAAATATCAAGTATCAGGGACGTACAGATATGGCGATCATTTTCAGCAAAGAGCCATGTGTGGCGGCAGGAACATTTACGACGAATGTGGCAAAAGCGGCGCCGGTTACATGGGATCAGAAAATTGTAAAGGAAGGCAAAGCGGCACAGGCGATCATTGTGAATTCGGGGATTGCTAATGCCTGCACAGGGGCAGAAGGATACGGATACTGCAAAGATACTGCGGATGCGGCAGCGAAAGAGTTGGGGATTTCGGCAGACAGTGTTCTTCTTGGATCGACAGGGGTCATCGGAAAACAGCTTCCAATTGACCGCATCCAGGCAGGAGTAAAAATGCTTGCAGAGGCGAAAAGTGATACTGTTCAGGCCGGGACAGAGGCGGCAAAAGCGATTATGACGACAGATACCTGTGAGAAAGAGATTGCAGTGGAGATTGAGATTGGAGGCAAGACAGTCACGATTGGCGGAATGGCGAAGGGGTCCGGCATGATTCACCCGAATATGTGTACGATGCTGAGCTTTATCACGACAGATGCTGCGATTTCCAAAACAGCGCTTCAAAAAGCATTGAGTGAGGATGTCGACGATACTTATAACATGATTTCTGTGGATGGAGACACATCTACAAACGATACGGTGCTTGTCATAGCAAATGGAATGGCAGAAAACGAAGAGATTGTGGAAGGAACGAAGGAATACGAGGTGTTTGCAGAGGCGCTTCATGAGATTAATGAATATCTGGCAAAGAAGATTGCAGGAGATGGAGAAGGGGCGACTGCATTATTCGAAGTAAATATTGTCGGAGCACAGACAAAGGAGCAGGCTGTTTTATTAAGTAAAGCCATTGCATGCTCGAATCTGACAAAGACAGCGATTGCGGGACACGATGCGAACTGGGGTCGTATTATCTGTGCGATGGGATACTCAGGAGCACAATTTGATCCAGAGAAAGTAGATTTGTTTTTTGAGAGTGCGGCAGGAAAGATTCAGATTGCAGAAAATGGAACTGCTGTAGATTACAGTGAGGAGAAGGCAACTGAAATTTTATCACAGCCGATTGTGACAGCAACAGCCAACGTTAAGATGGGTGATGCAAAAGCGACGGCATGGGGATGTGATCTGACACACGGATACATTGAAATTAACGCAGATTACAGAAGCTAATAAAGGGAGGAAAACGAAGATGAGTCCAAATATGCAAAAATTCTTAAGTAAAGCGGAGGTGCTGATCGAGGCGCTTCCATATATACAGAGATTTAACCGGAAAATTATTGTTGTAAAATACGGCGGAAGCGCCATGGTGGATGAAGACTTGAAAAGACGTGTTATAGAGGATGTAACCTTATTAAAACTTGTTGGGTTTAAGCCGATTATTGTGCACGGTGGTGGAAAAGAGATCAGCAAGTGGGTGGAAAAAGCAGGGATGAAGCCACAGTTTATAAACGGTCTGCGTGTGACTGATGCCGATACGATGGAAGTTGCTGAGATGGTTCTTGGAAAAGTAAATAAAAGTCTGGTACAACTTGTGGAATCTCTTGGGGTTCGAGCAATCGGAATCAGCGGAAAAGACGGTGGATTGTTGAAAGTGGAAAAGAAACTGTCAGACGGCGCAGACATCGGATATGTGGGGGAAGTGACACAGGTAAACGCTGAGATTTTGTACGATCTTTTGGAAAAAGACTTTTTGCCGATTGTATGTCCGGTTGGTCTGGATGATAATTTTGAGACTTATAACATCAATGCAGATGATGCGGCATGTGCGATCGCGCGTGCGATGGAGGCGGAGAAGCTTGCATTTTTGACAGATATCGAGGGAGTTTACAAAGATCCGAAAGATCCTAAGACGTTGATTTCGGAGCTGACGGTAGAACAGGCAGAAACGCTTATGAAAGAGGGCTACATCGGCGGAGGCATGCTTCCAAAGCTGCAAAACTGTATTGATGCGATTGAGAACGGCGTATCCAGAGTGCATATTTTGGACGGCAGAATCCCGCATTGTCTGTTGTTGGAAATCTTTACAAACAAAGGGATTGGAACTGCGATTTTAAAGGATGAAGAAAGTAGGTTTTACCATGAAAAATAATTATATTGAGACAGCAGAACAATCACTTCTTCATACATATAACCGTTATCAGATTGTTCTGGAAAAAGGAGAAGGCGTCTATCTGTATGACACAGAAGGAAAGAAATATTTAGATTTTGCAGCCGGAATTGCGGTATGTTCCCTTGGATACGGCCATCCTAAATATGCAGAAGGTCTGAAACAACAAATGGAGAAGTTGTTACATACGTCCAATCTGTTCTACAGCGTGCCGTCAGCAAAAGCGGCAGAACATTTAAGACAAGTGTCTTGCATGGATCGTGTATTTTTTACAAACAGCGGGACAGAGGCGATTGAAGGGGCGCTGAAAGCTGCCCGAAAGTATGCTTATACGAAACAGAGTGGCCGGTATGAGTTTATTGCGATGAACCATTCCTTTCATGGAAGAAGTATGGGGGCGCTTTCCGTGACAGGTACAGAACAATATAGAAAACCATTTGAACCGTTGGTGGAAGGTGTAAAATTTGCCGATTATAATGATTTGGAAAGTGTGAAAGCGCTTCTGTCTGACAAGACCTGTGCGATTATTTTGGAGACAGTGCAGGGGGAAGGCGGGATCTACCCGGCGGAAAGCTCTTTTTTGGAAGGGCTTCGAGCGCTTTGTGACGAGCAGGATATTTTGCTTATCTTTGATGAGATTCAGTGCGGTATGGGAAGAACCGGATCTATGTTTGCATGGCAGGGATACGGAGTCAAACCAGATATTATGACGATGGCAAAGGCGATTGGAAATGGTGTGCCGGTAGGGGCATTTGCGATGACGGAGAAGGTCGCAAAGGCTTCGTTGCTCCCGGGAGATCACGGAACGACATACGGAGGAAATCCGTTTGTGTGTGCGGCGGTTGACACTGTGCTTCAGATTTTTGAAGAGGAACATCTGTTGGAGCATGTAAAGGAAGTGAGCGTCTATCTGGAAGAACAGTTAGATCATCTTGTGAAAGAAAGCAGTGCTGTGAAAGAAAGACGCGGAAAAGGACTTATGCAGGGGCTTGTTTTGGAAAAGCCGGTCACAGAAGTGATTCGAAAAGGAATGGAGCATGGGCTTATCACAATCTCTGCAGGAGGTAATGTGCTGCGCCTTGTACCACCGCTAGTGATCACAAAAGAACATGTGGATGAGATGATTGAGAAATTGTCAAAAGCGCTGGAAGAATAAAATTTAGAAGAATAAATAAAAACCCGATTCATTGGACAGACTAAAAGTGAAAAATTTTTAGGAGGGATCTCAATGATTGGGTTTTTTATTGCGTTAGTATCAGGTGCGCTAATGAGTGTACAGGGGGTGTTTAACACACAGGTGACGAAGACGACAGGAATGTGGGTGTCAAATGGATGGGTGCAGCTCAGTGCATTTGCGGTATGTCTTGTGGCATGGTTCATCGCTGGAAGAGACGATGTCATGACGATTGCAAAAGTAGAGCCGAAATATATGTTGCTTGGAGGTGTGATCGGAGCTGGGATTACATGGACGGTTATCAAGAGTATGGAACAGTTAGGACCTGCAAAGGCAGCTCTTTTGATCGTGATTTCGCAGCTTATCATCGCATATGTCATTGAATTACTGGGGCTGTTCGGTGTCGATAAACAGCCGGTTGACTGGAGAAAAATCGGTGGTATGGCGCTTGCTTTGATCGGTGTGGCTATCTTTCAATGGGAGCGTTAAAAGATTTCATGGAAATGTAACAAGACTGTAAAAATTTGTTGTAATTTAAAAAGAAATTCGTTACAATAAGAATGTCTAAGCATAGAGGGGTGTCTGTAGTAGTTTATACTATGGAGGGTTTATGCAGAAGATTATAAAAACAAGTATTATATGGATCATTTTTATGTTGGGCTGCTGTGGGTGTCAGAAGAAGGAACAGCCGATACAAGAATTGGAAGAGATTGGATCTGAGAAGTCAGAGACATCCAAACAAGAAGAGACAAAAGAGAAAAAGACCATATATGTCTATGTCTGCGGAGCTGTTATGCAGGCAGGTGTATATGAGTTACAACAAGACAGCAGAGTGTATGAGGCAATACAAAAAGCAGGAGGATTTGCAGAGAATGCGGATATATCAGAGATTAATCAAGCCGCGCTTTTGCAGGATGAAGAACAGATTTATGTGCCGGCAGCGGGCGAAGTGGATCATTCATTAAAAGAAGCGGGCGAAGCAGGTGACGCGAGTGGGAAAGTCAATCTGAATACCGCCACAAAAGAAGAATTGATGACACTTGCCGGGATTGGCGAATCCAAAGCGGACAGTATTATAAAATATCGGGAAGAACATGGAAAATTCCAATCCATAGAGGATATTAAGCAGATTGAAGGAATTAAAGACGGTGTCTTTCAGAAAATAAAAGATCTTATTACAGTTTAAATATAGAGGGAGATAAACAATGGGAAAAAGGGTATTAGTTGTAGATGATGAAAAATTAATTGTAAAAGGGATTCGTTTCAGCCTGATGCAGGACGGTATGGAAGTGGACTGTGCCTATGATGGGGAGGAGGCATTGGAACTTGCGAAGAATAACGAATATGATCTGCTCCTTTTAGATGTCATGCTGCCAAAGATGGATGGATTTGCAGTATGCCAGCAGATTCGTGATTTTTCTGATGTGCCGATTGTCATGCTGACTGCAAAAGGAGATGACATGGATAAGATTTTGGGGCTGGAATATGGTGCGGATGATTATATTACAAAACCATTTAACATTTTGGAAGTGAAAGCAAGAATCAAAGCCATTATGAGAAGAACCGGAAGAAAAGAAGAAAAAACGGTAGAAAGTAATGTTTTGGTCAAACATGATATGAAGATCGACTGTGAGAGCAGAAGAGTGTTTATTCAGGAGCGAGAGATCAATCTGACAGCGAAAGAATTTGATCTTTTGGAACTGCTCGCAAAGAATCCGGATAAAGTATACAGCAGAGAAAAGCTGTTGAATCTGGTATGGGGATATGAGTACCCGGGAGACGCAAGAACGGTAGATGTACATATCAGACGTTTGAGAGAAAAAATAGAGAAACATCCAAGTGATCCGAAATATGTATATACGAAGTGGGGAGTTGGTTACTATTTTAGGGGTTAAATGGCAGATTAAAAGTAAACTTATTAAAAGTCTGCGTTCCAGACTTGTTCTGCTCATTATGATTACCAGTATACTTCCGTGTATCGTATTGAAAGAGACGCTTTTGAAGCAGTATGAGGAGAATGCGGTTTCACTAAAAAGTGCTGAAGTACAGAATCAGGGAACGATTCTGTGTAATCAGTTGAGCAGTTCTAATTACTTGGAAGGAACTGCTTCAGAGGCAATCAACTCAGAGATTTTGCAGTTGTCGAATATTTATAATGGGCGAGTGATGGTGATTGACTCAGAATATCGCATTGTGAAGGACACTTTCGGAACAGAAGAAGGAAAGACAATCATCTCTTCTGATGTTGTTCAGTGTTTTGACGGGAAATCGACGAACCATTATGATGCGAAGGGGCGTTATATTGAGGTAACGTCCCCTATTATGGCGGGAAGCGGCAAAGAGATTATCGGAGTTGTTCTCATTAGCATCTCTGCGGATAGTATTTTGGATACATTGGAGATACTGGAATCAAATGCCAATATTATTTTAGGGATGACAGTATTACTTTTGGTTGTCATAGTATCGTTTCTGTCTAATAAGATGGTCAAACCGTTTGCGAGAATCACTCAGGCGATTGAGGATGTGACAGAAGGGTATGACAATGACTATCTGAAAGAGAATGCCTATACGGAGACGAAACAGATTTCTGATGCGTTTAACAAGATGTTGGGACGTTTGAAGGTATTGGATGACTCTAGACAGGAGTTTGTATCCAATGTGTCGCATGAATTGAAGACGCCGCTTACGTCTATGAAAGTACTTGCAGATTCACTTCTTGCACAGGAGGATGTGCCGGTAGAACTATATCAGGAATTTATGGGAGATATTACAGAGGAGATTGAGCGTGAGAACAAGATTATCAACGATTTACTCTCTCTTGTAAAGATGGATAAGACAGCCTCTGATCTGAATGTAAAACCGGAGAATATTAACGAGTTGGTAGAACGGATATTGAAGCGGGTGCGCCCGATTGCGGCAGTGCGCAATATAGAAGTTGTGTTTGAAAGCTTTCGACCGGTAACAGCAGAAGTTGATGAAGTAAAGCTTTCTCTTGCTATATCGAATTTAGTGGAGAATGCAATCAAGTACAATAAAGAAGATGGGTGGGTACATGTGTCACTCAACGCGGATCACAAATATTTTTATGTGAAGGTTGCAGACTCTGGAATTGGAATACCGGAGGAGTCGATTGAACATATTTTTGAGAGATTTTATCGTGTGGATAAATCGCACTCTAGAGAGATTGGCGGAACAGGGCTTGGATTGGCGATTGCGAGAAATGCGATCGTTATGCACCGTGGAGCTGTGAAGGTATACAGTGAAGAGGGGACAGGAACAACCTTTACCGTGCGTGTTCCACTGAACTATATTGTGTAAATGCAGGCGGAGAAAAGGGGAATGACATGAAAAAAAGAATATATGCAGCGGTGTTGTTTCTGTGCATGATACTTGCAAGTGGCTGTACGTCAGGGAAGCATATGGAAGATGCGGGAATGTATATTTACTATCTGAATGCCGATGATGATGCGCTGGAAAAGCAAGAGTATGAAAACAACTCGGAAAAAGCGGAGACTGTCGTGAAAGATATGCTTAAGGAGCTTAAAAAAGCGCCGGAGTCGATTGAGATGAAGTCGGTATTCCCAAAAGAAGTCAAGGTGGAATCATTCGAGATCAAAGACAATTGTCTGGAATTGCATTTTAATAAAGCATATGAAAAAATGAAAAAGTCAAGGGAAGTACTTTGCAGGGCGGCAGTTGTGCAGACGCTTGTGCAGGTTGATGGCATTGATTTTGTATCTTTTTATGTTGGTGATGACGTGCTGAAAGATCGAGAAGGTATACCGATTGGATTGATGAGTGCGGATGATTTTGTACAAAATACAGGATCTTCTTTGAGCAGTTATCAAGTGACGTCGCTGAATCTTTATTTTTCAAACGGGGATGGAACAAAACTTGTGAGTGAAAAGATTAATGACGTGCATTACAGCAGCAACACCTCTATCGAGAAATTGATTGTGGAACAATTGATGCGGGGGCCGGCATCCAGCAAGGCGCAGGCGACGATCCCGAAAGACACAAAGCTGCTGGGAGTATCTGTAAAATATGGCATTTGCTATGTGAATCTGGATTCCACATTTTTGACGGAAGGTTATAATCAGAAGCCGGAGGTGGCAATTTATTCGATTGTAAATTCCATTATCGAAAGTGGGAATGCGAGCCGTGTACAGATATTGGTCAACGGTGCAAGTGATGTAACATATAAGGGAAGTATCCAATTGGATCGTCCCTTGGAATGGAATTCAGAATTAATCGAGGAGAAAAAAGAAGAATGAAAAAAAGACCATTATGTTATGTGTGTCTGGTCTTTTTGCTGATAAAAAGCGTGCTCCTGCTTCTGACAGGCGGGCAGTCGGGAGGACTGTCTGCCGATTCTATTTTTCAGGAAGAGAAAGAAAAAGAAGTCATCTTGCAGGGGCAGGTATATCAAAAGACGAGCACATCAAAGATGCAGATCTTATATCTAAAAAACAATTCTATAAACAGTCAAAATGAATCATTTTATGAATCCAAGATAATAGTATATGATAAGACATTTCAAAATATTGCGATTGGGAAAACGGTCAAATTGCGTGGGAAAGCCAATGTGTTTGAAACGGCACACAATCCGGGGAATTTTGACCAAAGGCAATATTATGCAAAACAAAATATTTATGGAATGGTCTGGAGTGAACAGATTGTGGAAGTGAGTGGAAAGGCTAATCGACTTATGAATTCTCTTTACGGTCTGAAGCAGGCATGGAAGGAGAAACTGACAGAGACAATGGGTGAAAAAAATGGCGCTGTTTTAAGTGCGATTTTATTGAGTGAGAAGAAGGAGATGGATGCAGAGATCAAGGAGTTGTATCAGAAAAATGGGATAGGACATGTTTTGGCGATTTCAGGACTTCATATATCTTTTATTGGACTGAGTGTGTATCAGATTTTCCGAAAAGTCGGAAGTCCTTATTTTGTTGCCGGGATCGGATCTGGTATACTGCTTTTTCTGTATGTCTTAATGATTGGTTTTTCTGTGTCAGTGATACGTGCTGCGATTATGCTTTTACTTCGCATTGGCGCAGACATGACAGGAAGAGTCTATGATATGGCTACTGGATTATTCTTCGCAGGGGCAGTGACTGTCCTTTGGCAGCCATTATACCTTGCAGACGCCGGATTTTTACTCTCATACGGAGCGATACTTGGGATCTTAACCATTCTTCCTGCAATAGAAAAACTGTTCCCGTGCAAATATCAGATTGTGAAAGGGATGTATGCGAGCATAGGCATTAATCTAATGCTGTTTCCGGTGCTTTTGTACTTTTATTTTGAATTTCCACTATATTCACTTTTATTGAATATAGCAGTGATACCGATGATGTCGTGGGTTCTGGGACTTGGACTTATCGGCAGCTTGTTTTTGCCAATCTGTCAGCCGATAGGTATGGTTTTGGTAAAAGTGTGTGGAATATTTTTGGAACTGTTTGAGTGGATGAGTCGATTCGCAGGACGATTGCCGGGGGCAAGAATAGTGTTTGGACAGCCGGCGTGGTGGCAGGTCAGTGTTTATTATCTTTTGGTATTTGGGAGTGTTATTTTTGTGTTGAAATGTAACAAAAAAGAATTGTTTCGGTTTCTTAGAAGGAGTGTGTGGGGTGTGTTTCCAATGATTCTATTTTGGTTTTCTATCGGTCATGGGACGGGAGGAAAGCTTTTTGTGACGGTAATTGATGTGGGACAGGGAGACGGTATTCTGCTTCGGGGACCGAAAAACGGAACTTACCTGATTGACGGGGGAAGCAGTGATGTCAAAGAAGTAGGAAAATACCGGATAGAACCTTTTTTGAAATCACAGGGGATTGGAACTTTAGACTATGTCCTGATCTCGCATGGAGACAGTGATCATTACAGTGGCGTTGAGGAGATGATCGCAAGACAGGATGTCGGGGTAAGAATCAAAAACCTTGTGCTTCCGGCAACTTATCAACAAGATGAGGCGTTAACAAAACTCGCAGCACTTGCAAAAAAAGTTGGAATAAGGGTGTTGGTAATTCGTCCCGGCATGAGACTCCAGGAAGGGGATTTTCAGGTGACCTGCATTCAACCGGAGGAGGAGTTCCCGGGGGAAATTGGAAATGCTTCCTCTATGGTACTTGATATCTGTTATCAGAAGTTTGGTATGCTTTGTACAGGTGATGTTGAGGAAAAAGGGGAGGAAATTTTGCTGGAGCAGGTGGAAAAAAAGGTGTATTCGGTTCTGAAAGTGGCACATCACGGATCAAAAAATTCGACCAAGGAAGAGCTTTTAAAGATAATCCAGCCAAGTATTTCGCTAATCTCGGCTGGCAAAGGAAACCGATACGGGCATCCGCATAAAGAGACACTGGAGAGACTGAACGCTATAGACAGTGCGGTTTACAGTACAATTGAAAATGGGGCGATCACATTGAAAAGTGATGGAAATACGCTTTCGATTGTCGGATTTCATTGACATTTCAGAAACTTGCATTTAGACTAAGAGAAGATAAAGTAGATGGAGTGTAGTGAATATGAAAAGTCTGAATGAAGATTTGAAAACCGGACAATTGAAACAGATATATCTTTTGTATGGCGAAGAGGCATATTTAAAAAGACAGTATAAAGACAAGCTGCACTATGCGATTGTTCCACCGGATGATACGATGAATTACGCATACTATGAAGGAAAAGGAATTAACGCGAAAGAAGTCATTGATCTTGCTGAGACGCTGCCGTTTTTTGCAGAGCGCAGATTGATTATTTTGGAAAACAGCGGATTTTTTAAGAATGCGTCTCCGGAACTTTCGGATTATATCAAGGAACTTCCGGAGACCACTTCTATGATTTTTGTCGAGAGTGAGATCGATAAGCGAGGAAAGCTTTATAAGGCGGTAAAAGATAAAGGAAGGGTCGTGGAGCTCGGACGGCAGGATGAGGCGACACTTCTTCGGTGGATTGCGGGGAGTGTGAGGCGCGAGAATAAGCAGATCACGGAGCAGGTAATTCGGTTCTTTTTGACAAAGGTTGGAACTGATATGGAGAATATCCAAAGGGAACTGGAAAAATTATTCTGCTATACATTGGACAAGTCGGAGATTACCGCACAGGATGTGGAAGAGATCTGTACGACACAGATTACAAATCAGATCTTTGATATGGTCAATGCAGTTGCAGAAAAGCAGCAGAGAAAGGCACTTGATTATTATTATGATCTAGTGGCGCTGAAAGAGCCGCCGATGCGGATTTTGTTCTTGTTGACCAGACAGTTTCGACTGCTTTTGGAAGTTAAGGACATGGACAAAAGAGGATATCCACGAAAAGAGATTGCATCAAAAGTGGGACTGCATCCATTTGTAGTGGGAAAATATCAGGAGCAGGCAAGGGCATTTTCAAGCAAGGCACTTCGTGAAATTATTGAAGACAGCGTGGATATGGAAGAGGCTGTCAAGACGGGGCGGCTGAGTGATATGCTTGGGGTAGAGCTGTTTATAATGAAGTATTCCGCAAAATAATGTTTTTATAGTGGAATCCCGTTTGAAATTACGTTATAATAAAAAATTGTGAGAAAGTAATAGTTGGAGGAATAACAGTGGCAGGAATAGATCAGAGTAAAATACGAAATTTTTGTATTATTGCGCATATTGACCATGGAAAGTCAACATTGGCAGACCGGATCATTGAGAAGACCGGATTATTGACAAGCCGTGAGATGCAGTCTCAGGTGCTTGATAACATGGAATTGGAACGTGAGCGTGGAATTACGATCAAAGCACAGACGGTTCGTATTGTATATAAGGCAAAAGATGGTGAAGAATATATATTTAATTTAATTGATACTCCGGGGCATGTGGACTTCAATTACGAAGTTTCCCGAAGCCTTGCGGCGTGTGATGGGGCGATTCTTGTCGTGGATGCGGCACAGGGAGTAGAGGCGCAGACATTGGCAAATGTATATCTGGCAATGGATCATGATTTGGATGTTGTGCCGGTGATTAATAAGATCGACCTTCCAAGTGCGGATCCGGAACGGGTGATAGAAGAGATTGAGGATGTCATCGGAATCGAGGCGGAAGATGCACCGCGTATTTCTGCAAAAACAGGATTGAATATCGAAGATGTACTAGAGCAGATCGTGGCAAAGATTCCGGCGCCGACGGGAGATCCGAAGGCTCCGCTTCAGGCGTTGATTTTTGACTCTCTGTATGATTCCTATAAGGGAGTTATTGTCTTTTGCCGTATCAAAGAAGGAACGGTGAAAAAAGGGACATCGATTCAGATGATGGCGACAGGAGCGAAGGCAGAAGTCGTGGAAGTTGGATATTTTGGAGCGGGACAGTTCATTCCTTGCGAGGAATTAAGTGCGGGAATGGTTGGATATATTACCGCCAGTTTGAAAAATGTGAAAGATACTCGTGTTGGTGATACCGTGACAGATGCGAACAGACCTTGCAAAGAACCACTTCCGGGATATAAAAAGGTGCAGCCGATGGTATATTGCGGACTCTATCCGGCCGATGGAGCAAAATATCAGGATCTGAGAGATGCGCTGGAAAAACTGCAGCTCAATGACGCCGCACTTCAGTTTGAGCCGGAGACATCGATTGCACTTGGATTTGGTTTCCGATGTGGTTTTTTAGGGTTGTTGCATTTGGAAATTATTCAGGAGCGTTTGGAGAGAGAGTACAATCTGGATCTTGTGACAACCGCGCCGGGCGTTATTTACAAAGTTTATAAGACAAATGGAGAAGTGATTGAACTGACAAATCCGTCGAATCTTCCGGATCCGGCTGAAATCGATTATATGGAAGAACCGGTTGTGAAAGCTGAGATTATGGTTACGTCTGAATTTATCGGAGCGATCATGGATCTTTGCCAGGAACGTCGAGGAATTTATCAGGGAATGGAGTATATCGAAGAGACAAGAGCAGTGCTTCGCTATATTCTTCCTTTGAATGAGATTATTTATGATTTCTTCGATGCGTTAAAATCGCGTTCCAGAGGATATGCGTCATTTGACTATGAGATGGCAGGATATGAACGGTCAGAACTTGTGAAATTGGATATTCTTATTAATAAAGAAGAAGTCGATGCATTATCTTTTATTGTCCATAGTGGGACTGCATACGAACGTGGACGTAAGATGTGTGAAAAATTAAAAGAAGAGATTCCAAGACAGCTGTTTGAGATTCCGATTCAGGCGGCAATCGGAAGCAAAGTCATCGCGCGGGAGACAGTGAAGGCGATGCGAAAAGACGTGCTGGCAAAATGCTACGGTGGCGATATTTCCCGTAAGAGAAAGCTTTTGGAAAAGCAAAAAGAAGGGAAGAAGAGAATGCGTCAGGTTGGAAACGTAGAGATTCCGCAGAAAGCATTCATGAGCGTGTTGAAACTAGATGATAAATAGTAATTGGGGACGTAGTAAAATTGAATTTTACTACGTCCCCAATTAAATGTGACCCTGTCCCTTTTTGGAGGTGGATAATGAAAAACGAACTGGAATTATATCTTCATATTCCGTTTTGTGTAAGGAAATGTGCCTACTGTGATTTCCTTTCAAGCCCGGAAAATGGGGAAACAATAGAAAATTATGTGGAGGCACTGATAAGAGAGATCAAAGCTTACCAAGCCCTGTCCCTAAATGACATAGTAGTGACTATTTTTTTGGGCGGAGGTACGCCGTCTGTTTTAGAAGGAAATCAAATGGAGCGAATTTTTGAGGCGTTACATGAGGTGTTTGAGATTGCAGAAGATGCAGAGATTACAGTGGAGGCAAATCCTGGAACCGTGACACAAGAGAAGCTGTCTGCCTATCGAAAACTTGGTATCAATCGTATCAGTTTTGGTTTACAGTCGGCAGACAATGGAGAATTGAAGCTACTTGGAAGAATCCATACATATGAGCAATTTTTGGAAAGCTATGAGATGGCAAGAACGGCAGGATTCACGAATATCAACATAGATTTGATTTCGGCAATTCCAAAGCAGACAGTAAGAAGCTGGGAAGAGACACTAAAGCGAATTATACGCCTCAAGCCGGAACATATTTCGGCATATAGTTTGATTATTGAAGAGGGCACGTCATTCGCAAAACTGTATGGAGAAGGCAGCCCACTGGAGCGAGATCTTCCAAGTGAGGAGGAAGAGCGTCTCATGTATGAAAAGACCGAAGAAATATTAGGCGAAAATGGATATCATCGTTATGAGATTTCCAATTATGCAAAAGAGGGAATGGAATGTCGGCATAATTTAGGATACTGGGAACGGAAAAATTATCTAGGACTCGGACTTGGAGCGTCGTCTTTATTAGATAACAGACGTTATAGTAATACTGAGAATCTAAGAGAATATACAGAGTGTGCAGGACAGCCAGAGAAGATCAGAAAAAACACAGAGCATCTGACGGAGGAAGAGCAGATGGAAGAATTTATTTTTTTAGGACTTCGGAAGATGAATGGCATTTCAGAACAGGCTTTTTGGAATTGTTTCCAAAAAACAATTTGGGACTGCTACGGAGAAAATATCAGGAAAGTCATGGAAAAAGGTTTGTTAAAGCAACGGGAAGGCTGTTTAAGTCTGACAAAAAAAGGAATCGATGTGAGTAACTATGTATTTGCAGAAATACTATATCAATAAAAATGCTGATTACATGAGGGAGGAAGCAAAAAATGACATACGAAGAATTATTAGAAAACGCAAGACCAGAGATGGGAAAATATTGTAAGGCATGTCCGGTATGTAACGGGAAGGCGTGTGGGAACCAGATGCCGGGACCGGGAGCAAAAGGTGTGGGAGATACGGCAATTCGCAATTATGAAAAATGGAAGGATATCCGTATTAATATGGATACACTCTGCACAAATAAGAAGGTAGATACAAGTCTCAATATTTTTGGAAAATCATTCAGATATCCGTTTTTTGCGGGGCCGGTCGGAGCGGTAAATCTACACTATGGAGAAAAATATAATGATGCATCTTACAATGAGGTGCTGGTTTCGGCTTGTGCTAAGGCGGGGATTGCTGCTATGACAGGTGATGGAGTCAATGCAGATGTGATGAAATGTGCGACAGAGGCAATCAAAAAATCAGCAGGCATTGGAATTCCGACTGTAAAACCTTGGAATTTGGAAACGGTTAAAGAAAAAATGAGATTAGTAGAAGATTCCGGGGCATTTGCTGTTGCAATGGACGTGGATGCGGCGGGACTTCCATTTTTGAAAAATATGACTCCGCCGGCAGGAAGAAAATCCGTGGAAGAGTTACATAAAATTGCGGCATCAACCCGCGTCCCGTTTATTGTGAAAGGAATCATGACTGTGAGAGGAGCACTGAAAGCAGAGGCAGCAGGAGCAGATGCGATCGTCGTGTCAAATCATGGAGGACGTGTGCTGGATCAATGTCCGGCTACAGCAGAAGTTTTGGAAGAGATTGCAAAAGCGGTGAAGGGAAAAATGAAGATTTTCGTGGATGGAGGAATCCGATCCGGTGTGGAGGTGTTTAAAGCATTGGCACTTGGTGCAGACGGTGTGATTATCTGTCGCCCATTTGTAACGGCTGCGTACGGAGGAGGCGCAGACGGAGTGCAATTATATATAGAAAGAATCGGTTCAGAGCTTGCGGATACGATGGCAATGTGTGGAGCAAATAGTTTAAAAGAAATTACAAAGGATATGATATGGCGATGAAAAAGACAACATTAATGACGGAGGGAAATATTTGGAAACAGATTCTGTTCTTTTCCATTCCTTTGATTTTGGGAAATCTGCTTCAGCAGCTTTACAATACGGCAGATTCCATTATTGTAGGAAATTTTGTGGGAAGTGAGGCGTTGGCTGCAGTCGGTTCCAGTGGCTCGCTGATCAATCTTTTGATATCGTTCTGCATGGGAGCGTCTGCGGGTGCCGGAGTAGTCATTGCCCAGTATTATGGTGCGAACGACAAAAAGAGAGTGCAGGATGCAGTGCATACAACATTGGCGATTGCAGTGGTGACAGGAGCAATCCTGTCTATTGTAGGAATAGTGGCAAGTCCGCTGCTCTTGCAGTGGATGGGAACTCCGAAGGTGGTTATGCCGAATTCGGTTCTGTATCTGCGGATTTTCTTCGGAGGACTTGTGTTCAATGTGATTTACAATATGGCAGCTGGAATTTTAAATGCAGTCGGCAATTCCAAACGTTCCTTGGTTTATCTGGCAATCGCATCTGTTTCCAATATCGTATTGGATCTTGTGTTTGTCATGGGATTGCATATGGGTGTGGCAGGTGTTGCCATTGCAACAGATATCAGTCAGGTGTTGTCAAGCATTTTCATCCTACGTTTTTTGACACGTGTAGATGAACCATATCGTGCGGAACTGAAAAAGATAAGATGGGATGTCCCGATGGCAAACCGTATCATCAAAATCGGTTTGCCGACCGGAATTCAGAACATGGTCATTTCGTTCTCAAATGTACTGATTCAGTCTAGCGTGAATGGATTTGGAGCGAAAGCGATGGCTGGATTTGCGGCTTATATAAAAGTAGACGGATTTAATATTCTTCCGGTGATGAGTTTTAGTATGGCTGCAACTACATTTACCGGACAAAATATCGGTGCTGGCAAGATTGACCGTGTAAAGAAAGGAATGTGGGTAACTCTTTGCATGGGAATTGTTTATACAATCGTGACGGGAGTGCTGCTACTTAGTTTCTCACACCAGATCATTGGCGTATTTACAAAAGATGCAGATGTAATTTATTTTGGGACATTGGCGATGTGGTATTTCTGTCCGTTCTATTCACTGCTGAGCATCATGCATGAGATGGCGGGAACCATTCGTGGAACCGGCAAAACAATTCCGCCGATGGCAATCATTTTATTCTCGCTCTGCATTTACAGAGTGTTGTGGGTACAGCTTGTAGTTCCGCACTTTGACAGTATCCGTGGAGTTTACATAGCATATCCGATTTCCTGGGCAATCGGGGCAGCTTTGATGGTGCTGTATGCGTGGAAAGGGAAATGGATTCCGGGAAAAGAAGGATAGATGTGGGCGTGGCGATATCATAGAGGTGAAACAGTTTGGCCATACACAAAGTCTGCAAAAAATGTAAAAAAAATATAAACTAGGTTGACAAACGAAAACCGGAGTGTTATCTTAATAATCGTAAGGTGTTAGCACTCAAAAGAATAGAGTGCTAATAGTAAAAACCGAGAAGGAGGGTGGACATGAAATCGAATCATGAATTAGATGATCGTAAGATGAAGATTTTGCAGACGATCATCAAGACATATTTGGAGACAGGTGATCCGGTTGGTTCCAGAACAATTTCCAAATACACAGATTTGAATTTAAGCTCAGCGACTATTCGCAATGAGATGGCGGATTTGGAAGATTTGGGATACATCATGCAGCCTCACACATCGGCAGGTCGTATTCCATCAGACAAAGGATATCGGTTGTATGTAGATATGCTGATGGAAGAAAAAGAGCAGGAAGTTACAGAAATGAAAGAACAGATGCTTGTGAAGGCAGACAAGATGGATCAGCTTTTAAAGCAGGCGGCAAAAGTTTTGGCAGCCAACACGAATTACGCGACGATGATTTCCGCTCCGACATATAATAGAAACAAATTAAAATTCATTCAATTATCGCAGGTTGATGAGAATCAGATTATTGCAGTCATTGTCATGGAGGGAAACATCATTAAGAATAAGATTGTGACTGTTTCAGAAACACTGAGCAATGAGACCTTACTAAAGCTTAACATGCTTCTGAATACGAACCTCAATGGAATGGCAATCGAGGAGATCAACTTAGGGATGATCGCAAGATTAAAAGAGCAGGCAGGGATTCACAGTGAAGTGATCAGCGATGTTCTTGATGCGGTGGCAAATACCATTCAGCTTGACAACGATTTGGAAATCTATACAAGCGGTGCAACGAATATTTTTAAATATCCGGAACTGAGCGACAATCAAAGCGCACAGGAGATTATCAGTGCCTTCGAGGAAAAGCAACAGCTCGCAGAGCTTGTGACACAGACACTTTCCAGTCAGGAGAACAAAGGAATTCAAGTCTATATCGGCAATGAAACACCGGTACAGACAATGAAGGACTGCAGTGTCGTGACAGCGACCTATGAATTGGGAGAGGGAATGCAGGGAACGATAGGAATTATCGGACCAAAGAGAATGGATTATGAAAATGTAATGACAACGCTGAAGACTCTGATGGTAGAGTTGGATGCAATATTCCATAAAGAACATTAGAAAGGTGGAACGATCCATTGGAAAAAGAATTTAGCAAAGAAGAGATGGTAAAAGAAGCCGTGGAGGAAGCGAAAAAAGCGGCTAAAGAGCAGCAGACAGAGATGGAAGAGACATCAGAAGAGGTAACTGACGAAGAACTTGCGGAAGAGAAAGATTCAGAAGCAGGGGAAGACGGTGCAGAAAAGAAAGACAAAAAGTTATTCAAACGCAAACCGAAAAAAGATAAAAAGGATGAGCAGATTGAAGAACTTACTGATAGACTGACAAGACAGATGGCAGAATTTGATAATTTCCGCAAGCGTACAGAGAAAGAAAAATCAGCGATGTATGAAGTTGGAGCAAAAGATATTATCGAAAAGATATTGCCGGTGATCGACAATTTTGAGAGAGGTCTTAGCGCAGTGACAGAAGAACAAAAGGATGATTCTTTTGTGACAGGTATGGAGATGGTCTACAAACAGATCATGACAACGCTCGACGGAGTCGGGGTAAAAGTAATTGAGGCAGTAGGACAGGAATTCAATCCGGATCTTCACAATGCAGTGATGCATGTGGAGGACGAGGAAGCAGGTGAGAATATCATCGTAGAAGAATTCCAAAAAGGATACACTTATAGAGACAGTGTCGTAAGACACAGTATGGTAAAAGTAGCAAACTAAACCTAGAGCACTTAGCAAGGTGTTTTCGAGCTTAGTGCGAAGGTTGTCCGAAGGAACTTGGCGAGGTATTTCACGGGCCTAGTGAATCGGACTTCCTTATAAAAACCAAGAAAATGGAGGACAAAATCATGGGAAAAATTATTGGTATTGACTTAGGAACAACAAACAGCTGTGTAGCAGTTATGGAAGGTGGACAGCCAACTGTTATCGCCAACACAGAAGGTGCAAGAACAACACCATCGGTAGTAGCATTTACAAAGACAGGAGAACGTCTTGTAGGAGAACCTGCAAAACGTCAGGCGGTTACAAACGCTGACAAGACAATCTCTTCTATTAAAAGAGAGATGGGTACAGATCACAAAGTATCTATCGATGATAAAAAATACTCTCCACAGGAAATTTCAGCAATGATCCTTCAGAAACTGAAAGCAGATGCAGAAGGGTATCTTGGAGAAAAAGTATCAGAAGCAGTTATCACAGTACCGGCTTACTTTAATGATGCTCAGCGTCAGGCAACAAAAGATGCTGGTAAAATTGCAGGTCTTGATGTAAAACGTATCATCAACGAACCAACAGCAGCAGCACTTGCGTATGGTCTTGACAACGAAAAAGAACAGAAGATTATGGTATATGACCTTGGTGGTGGTACATTCGACGTATCTATCATTGAGATTGGTGACGGCGTTATCGAAGTATTATCTACAGCCGGAGACAACAGACTTGGTGGAGATGACTTTGACCAGAAGATCACAGATTACATGTTAGCAGAGTTCAAACGCATGGAAGGTGTGGATCTCTCTACAGATAAGATGGCGCTTCAGAGATTAAAAGAAGCAGCAGAAAAAGCGAAAAAAGAACTTTCATCTGCAACTACAACAAATATCAACCTGCCATTTATCACAGCGACAGCAGAAGGTCCAAAACATTTTGATATGAACCTTACAAGAGCAAAATTTGATGAATTGACACATGACTTGGTAGAGAGAACAGCAGAACCTGTTACAAGAGCATTGTCAGATGCAGGTCTTACAGCTTCTGAATTAGGTCAGGTATTGTTAGTCGGTGGTTCTACACGTATTCCGGCAGTACAGGATAAAGTAAAACAGCTTACAGGAAAAGAGCCAAGCAAATCCTTAAACCCAGATGAATGCGTTGCTTTAGGAGCTTCTGTTCAGGGTGGTAAATTAGCAGGAGATGCAGGTGCAGGCGACATTCTTTTACTTGATGTAACTCCACTTTCATTATCTATTGAGACAATGGGTGGTATTGCTACAAGATTGATTGAGAGAAATACAACAATCCCTACAAAGAAGAGTCAGATTTTCTCTACAGCAGCCGACAATCAGTCAGCAGTAGATATCAATGTCGTACAAGGTGAAAGACAGTTTGCAAGAGATAACAAATCTCTCGGCCAGTTCAGACTTGACGGTATTGCTCCGGCTCCACGTGGAATTCCTCAGATTGAAGTTACATTTGATATCGATGCAAACGGTATTGTAAATGTATCCGCAAAAGATTTGGGAACAGGAAAAGAGCAGCACATTACGATTACAGCAGGATCCAACATGTCAGATTCGGATATCGACAGAGCTGTAAAAGAAGCTGCTGAGTTTGAAGCACAGGACAAAAAACGTAAAGAAGCAATCGACGCAAGAAACGATGCAGATGCAATGATCTTCCAGACAGAGAAAGCACTTTCAGAAGTTGGAGATAAGATTGATGCAACAGAAAAGGCAGCTGTAGAAGCGGATATTCAGGCACTGAAAGATACTTTGGCAAAATCAAATCCAGAAGAGATGACAGATGCTCAGGTAGAGGAGATTAAAGCTGGTAAAGAAAAACTGATGGCAAGTGCACAGCAGTTATTTACAAAGATGTATGAACAGGCTGGGGCCGCAGCAGGTGCAGCAGGGGCTCAAGGAGGACCAACACCAGAAGCAGGTCCGGCACCGGAAGGATTTAACGGAGACGATGTTGTAGACGGCGATTACAAAGAAGTCTAGAGCGCTTAGGCGAAGAATGTTCGAGCGAGCTTAGCGAGATGAATAGGGTTCTGCGGAATTTGATTAAAATCAGGTTTCGCAGAACTTCCTTATGAAAAAATAGAAAGGTTAAAAAGTTATGGCTGAAACGAAGAGAGATTATTATGAAGTGCTTGGCGTTGACAGAAATGCAGATGATGCAGCATTGAAAAAAGCGTATCGGGCATTGGCCAAAAAATACCATCCGGATATGAACCCGGGAGATAAGGAAGCTGAGAAGAAATTCAAAGAGGCATCAGAAGCGTATGCCGTACTTAGTGATGCTGAAAAACGTCGTCAATATGATCAGTTTGGTCATGCGGCATTTGAAGGCGGGGCAGGCGGAGCTGGTGGCGGCTTCGGCGGTTTCGATTTCAATGGTGCGGATTTTGGAGACATTTTCGGAGATATTTTCGGAGATTTGTTCGGAGGAGGTCGCCGTGGAGGTCGTGCTGGCAATGGACCGATGCAGGGGGCAAATATCCGAAAAGGTGTAAGGATTACATTTGAAGAAGCTGTATTCGGATGTGAAAAAGAATTGGAAGTGGTCATCAAAGACCCATGTACAACATGTAACGGAACAGGTGCAAAACCTGGAACTTCTCCGGAGACTTGCCCAAAATGTGGTGGAAAAGGTCAGGTTGTATATACTTCTCAGTCCTTCTTTGGAACCGTACAGAATGTACAGACTTGTCCGGATTGTCATGGAACAGGGAAGATTATCAAAGAGAAATGTTCTGATTGTGCGGGAACAGGTTATGTGGCAAGCAAAAAGACGATACAGGTATCCATTCCGGCAGGTATCGATAATGGACAAAGTATCCGAATCCGTGGAAAAGGAGAACCGGGAACAAACGGTGGTCCAAGAGGCGATCTGCTGGTAGAAGTAACGGTATCTAGACATCCTGTTTTTGGACGTCAGGATATGCATATTTTCTCTACTGCGCCGATTTCATTTGCGCAGGCGGCACTCGGTGGAGATGTGCGCATTAAGACGGTGGATGGGGATGTTCTATATAATGTAAAACCAGGAACAAAGACAGACACAAAAGTACGTCTCAAAGGAAAAGGTGTACCATCGCTTCGCAACAAACAGGTTCGAGGAGATCACTATGTGACACTTGTCATCCAGACACCGGAGAAATTGAGTGCAGAAGCGAAAGAAGCGCTTCGTAAATTCGATGCACTGACTGGAAACACATTGAATCAGGATATCGATTCCGAGAAGACGGATAAGAAAAAAGGAAAGAAAAAAGGATTTATGGATAAATTAAAAGAGTCCTTTGAAGATTAGTGAGGAGGTACGTAAGTACCTCCTTATTTTAGTGGGCGGTCAGGACGACGACAGTACGTGCCCCGATCAGATAATCATTGCCGACATGGGACATCTGTTCCTTTTCAAACGTGCATCCGCCAGTGTCTGACAGGGAGGTGTCCACAGCAAGGTGCCATTGCAGCGGTTTTGGAAGCTTTGGCAAATGGATGAGAATAGACTCCCAATAGGGATTGACAGCGAGGTAGACAATGTCTTCCAAGTCCTGTTTTTCATCGTGACCGGCGAACATGGTGCATACTATTTTGGAATCCTGAGTGAAATTATCATCCCACGGCGTGACACCGTGCTGGCTGATTGGTGGAAATCCGCAGTGGCTTTGTGCGATGCTTTTTCGTATCGCCGGGTGATTGCGGCGAAAATGAATCATATATTTACAAAATTCAAAGATATCTCGATGAGTATCAAGTAATTTCCAGTCAAGCCAAGAGGTCAAATTGTCTTGACAATAGGGATTGTTGTTGCCAAACCGGGTGTCACAGAATTCATCGCCGGATAAGAACATCGGAGTCCCTCGGCTGCACATCAATACAGCGAAAGCGTTTTTGATCATACAGTAGCGGAGTTTTAAAATCAAAGGATCTTTTGTGTCGCCCTCTGCGCCGCAGTTCCAGCTCCGGTTGTCGTCGCTGCCGTCTGTGTTGTTCCAGCCGTTTGCTTCGTTGTGCTTGTGATTGTATGAGTACAAATCATATAATGAAAAACCATCATGACAGGTGATAAAGTTGATAGAAGCATTTGTTCCACGTTCAAATGGATTGTATAGATCGCTGGATCCGGAAATTCGAAGCGCAGCTTCCGGCGCTTTCCAGTACCCTCCTTTTAGAAAGTCGCGCAGATCGTCCCGGTACTTTCCGTTCCATTCCGACCAACGCTTCCAGGAAGGGAAATTTCCTACCTGATAGAGACCGCCTGCATCCCATGCTTCCGCAATCAATTTCACATCACCGAGAATCGGATCAAAAGCGAGTGTCTGCAAAAGAGGAGGCTTATCCATCGGAGTTCCATCTTCATTGCGACCAAGAATCGAGGCAAGATCAAAACGAAAACCATCCACCCGGTATGTCGTAACCCAGTATCGCAGACATTCCACAATCATCTGTTGGACAACCGGATGATTGCAGTTTACGGTATTTCCACAACCACTGAAATTATAATAGTTTCCATCCGGAGTGAGCATGTAATACACATTATTGTCAATCCCCTTGAAGGAGAAAAACGGCCCATCTTCATTGCCCTCGGCAGTATGATTGAATACGACATCCAGGATGACTTCAATACCGTTTTCTTTGAGTGTCTTTATCAGTTGCTTTAATTCTGTACCGACATGATTGTATTCTCTGTCAGATGCGTAGCTTGTATTTGGTGCAAAAAAGCTGACTGTGTTGTAGCCCCAGTAATCAAGCAGTTCTCTTCCATCAATCACACGGTGATCCCGCATCTCATCAAATTCAAAAATGGGCATCAGCTCGACTGCATTGATTCCAAGTTCTTTCAAATATGGGATTTTCTCCATAATTCCGTGAAATGTGCCGGGATGCGCAACACCGGAAGAAGCATCTTTTGTAAAACCGCGTACATGCATTTCGTAAATGATCAAATCTTCCATGGGGATAATCGAAGGTTTGGTAATCCCCCAGTCAAAATTGTTTTTCACAACCCTGCCCCGGTATCCAAGAAATGCATCCGGTTTTTGCCCCCATTCACTTTGTCCGACGACAGCTTTGGCATATGGATCCAAAAGTGGTTTGTGTTTATCAAATAGAAGACCTTTTTTCTTATCATAAGGACCGTCAAGACGAAAAGCATATTGAAAATCTTCCACATCAAGGTCAAATACAATCATGGAAAAAACATTTCCGATGCGGTAGTTGTCAGGGTATTTTAAAATAGCAAATGGTTCTTTTGCATAAGGCTCATAAAGCAGAAGTTCGCAAGAAGTGGCACCTTGTGAGTGGATGGTAAAACATACGCCGTCAGAAAGTGCGGTTGCTCCATTTATATCAAAGAATCCGGGGCGAATTCGAAACCCCTCTAAAGTATCAAGAGGAACCATGTGGTCTGAGTGTATCATTGATTTTTGCATAAGCCGTCCTCCTTTGTCTGAAATTGAGTTGTCTAACAATATGACTATATTGTAGCATAATTTTAGAGAATAAACAAAATAAAAATAAATAGTACAAGAGTGGTGTTTGTGTTAAAATAGAACTCAAAGAAAGCGTGGCACACTGAAGATGTGTATCATGATTTCAAGGTGCAAATTATAGAAATAAGGAGAATAGAGATGTTACTATTAAATAAGAAAGATATTGAAAAGTCAGTTGATCTGGACGGAATGATGGATCAGATCGAGGAGGCATATAAGATCTTTGAATCGGGAGCTTACTATATGCCGCCAAGACCGACAGTGGAGCATGATAATAAGACACTGATTTACATGCCGTGTTATACCAAAGACAGTTTGGGGACAAAAATGCTTACGATTTTTCCGGAAAATGTAAGTCTTGGACTTCCGTCAATTGATGGGCTGGTGTTGATGAATGATCCAAAGACGGGAAAACCGCTGGCAATTTTGGATGGACAGACAGTGACGGCATACCGAACAGGAGCTGTCGGCGGAGTCGGTATCCGGCATTTGTCGAGAAAAGATTGCCACACGGTCGGAATTGTGGGCGCAGGCGTACAGGGATTTCATTTGGCGCTCTATGCATGCAAGGCGAGAGATATCCACACTGTCTATGTGTTCAATCACAGTGGACGGGACTTGACAGATTATCTGGCACGTTTAGAAAAAGCGATTGATAATCCGGGGACAAAAGTGGTACAATGTAATACGGTGGAGGAACTGGTGCAAAGCAGCGAAATTATCTGTACTGCAACACCATCTGAGAAGGCAGTGCTGCCAAATGATAAAGAGCTGTTAAGTGGAAAATGCATTATTGCAATCGGTTCTTATACACCGACAATGCGCGAGATTCCAGATGTTGTATTTGAGCTGGTGGATGACGTTTATGTGGAACTGGAATATGCATGTGAAGAGAGCGGGGACTTAAGTCAGCCGCTGGCAGACGGGATTCTGACAAAAGACAGAGTTCGATATATGCATGAACTGATCGATTCAGACATAGATGAAGATGCACTTACTCAAAAGACAACATATTTCAAGTCAGTCGGTATGGGGCTGTTTGATGTGTGTATAGCACAGAGATTAATGGACGATGCCAATCAAAAAGGAATCGGGCAGCAGATTGAGTTTTAAGTAACAGTTCGGCTGATTTAAGTTTTAGCAGTTGAACGGTTGCAAATGATGAGATAAAGGAGACAGGATTATGAAAGTAGTAGCAACAGAAAAAGCACCAAAAGCATTGGGACCATATTCACAGGGATATGTACATAACGGTATTTTTTATTCAGCAGGGCAGATTCCAATCAATCCTGAGACAGACACTGTGGAGGCAACAGATATTGCAGGACAGACAGAGCAGGTGTGCAAGAACTTTGCAGCTGTGTTGGAAGCAGCTGGAACTTCATTTGACAAAGTTTTAAAGACAACATGTTTCTTGAGCGACATGGGAGACTTTGCAGCATTCAATGAAGTGTATGCAAAATATTTTACATCAAAGCCTGCGAGAAGCTGTGTGGCAGTTAAGACATTACCAAAAAATGTGCTTTGTGAAGTGGAACTAATCGCAGTTGTAGAAGAATAGGAAGGAAATCAAGATGGCAGAACAGGAAAATAACGGAGCATGCTCTTCTGAGAGCTGTTCTGGCTGTGCACACGCAGATTCTTGTGCGAGCAAGAAAGTAGATATGACAGTGCCGGCAAATGAATACACACATGTTAAAAAAGTAATCGGTGTGATCAGTGGAAAAGGCGGAGTTGGAAAATCGATGGTTACAGCCTCGCTTGCAAGACTTATGAGAGAGCAAGGTTATTCGGTGGGGATCTTAGATGCAGATATCACAGGTCCATCTATTCCGAAGATGTACGGAATCCATGAGCACGCAATGGGAACAGAAGTTGGAATGTTTCCGTGTATTGCAAAAGATGAGACAAGAATTATGTCTGTCAATCTTTTGCTGGACAGTGAGGACACACCGGTGATTTGGAGAGGACCGGTCATTGCAGGTGTTGTAAAACAGTTCTGGAATGAAGTACTCTGGGGAGATTTGGATTACTTATTCGTAGATATGCCACCGGGAACAGGGGATGTGCCATTGACAGTGTTCCAGTCTTTGCCGGTAGATGGAGTGGTCATCGTGACATCGCCGCAGGATCTTGTTCAGATGATTGTGAAAAAGACCTACTATATGGCAAAACAGATGAATATTCCGATTATCGGAGTTGTTGAGAATTACAGTTACTTGGAATGTCCGGATTGCGGAAAGAAAATCTCTGTATTCGGAGAAAGCCATATTGATGAGATTGCAAAAGAACTTGGCATGAGTGTACTTGGGAAAATGCCAATCGATCCGAAGCTTGCCGAGATGGTGGAAGCAGAGAAATTCTATGAAGTGAAAAATGAATATTTGAAAGATGCAGTGGAAAGACTGCAGTAGAAAAGAAGACGTATGAGAGAGAATCTTGTGCGTCTTTTTTGTAAGCGAAGATCTTAAAACTGCAGAAAATTTGAAGTCACTATTGCAAACATCTGTTCTGTGTGATAATATAAGAAACAGAACATACATTCGAGTAAAGAGGAGCAAAAAGATGAAAATCACAGAACAGATGTCTCTTTTAGAAAAACTGAATATTTTATCAGATGCGGCGAAATACGATGTGGCATGTACATCGAGCGGAGTTGACAGGCAGAACGCTGGCAATGGAATAGGGAACTGTGCGAAGGCTGGAATTTGTCATAGTTTTTCAGCAGATGGAAGATGTATTTCATTATTGAAAATTTTGTTTACAAATGAATGTATTTATGATTGCAAATATTGCATTAACCGTTCTTCAAATGATGTGAGAAGAGCATCCTTCACTCCGGATGAAGTATGTACTCTGACAATTGAATTTTACCGCCGGAATTATATAGAAGGATTGTTTTTGAGTTCCGGAATTCTGCATAGTCCGAATTATACGATGCAATTGATTTATGAGACGCTTTATAAGTTAAGGACAGAGTTCCATTTTCAGGGATACATCCATGTAAAGGCAATTCCAGGAGCAGATCAGGAACTGATACAAAGAACAGGATTTTTGGCAGACAGGATGAGCGTGAATTTGGAGCTTCCGACAGCAGAAGGACTTAAAAAGCTTGCTCCACATAAGAATAGAAAAAATATATTAGCGCCGATGCGCCTTGTGCAGAGTAAGATGGCTGAGAATCAGAATGAGGTAGCAGTCTATCGGAATGCGCCGCGGTTTGTTCCGGCAGGACAGAGTACGCAGATGATCATCGGAGCTACTCCGGAGACGGATTTTCAGATTATCAATGTTGCAGAATCTCTTTATAAAAAGTTTGAATTGAAACGCGTGTTTTATTCTGCGTTTATCCATGTGAATGAGGATGAACATCTTCCGGCAAGAACGGGAGACGGTCCTCCATTGTTGCGGGAACATCGCTTGTATCAGGCTGACTGGCTGCTGCGATATTATGGATTTGAGGCGAAAGAATTGCTGTCTGAAAAGAACCCGAATTTCAATGTGTTGGTAGATCCAAAATGCAATTGGGCGCTGGAGCATCTGGAATGTTTTCCGGTGGAAGTCAATCGAGCTGATTATCACATGCTTTTGCGGGTTCCGGGAATCGGGTATAAATCTGCTGGAAGAATTGTCAAAGCAAGAAGAATGGGAACATTGGATTTTACGGATTTAAAGAAGATGGGGGTCGTGTTAAAGAGAGCGTTATATTTTCTGACCTGCAATGGAAAGATGATGTATCCGACGAAGATAGAACAAGATTATATTTTGCGCAATCTACTTCATGTAGGGGAAAAACTGCCGCTTACAGTAGAACAGATGAATTACAGACAATTGTCGTTATTTGATGATGTAAGCTTTGGGAGCGAACGGGCAAAACAAAACAGAGTGGATAAAGTTTTTAGGTAATGGAGAAGATGATATGAAGCAGATTTTTGTATGCAATGATACGATTACAGGGATTTTTTCGGCAATTTACGATGCGTGGAAGATTGTACTATCTTCCGGAGAGACTGGGATTGCACTGAAAGGGATGATGAACCAGGAACTTTTTTGTGAATACACTGAAAGTGTGGAGAGTGAGAAAAAGGCAATTGCAGTGGAGAATATGATAAAAAAGAATCTGGGGATGGAGGTGTACCGGAATATTTATTATGCAATATTGGCAGAGGATGCAAAGAAGGCGAATGCAGTTCTTGGAATGATGCAGGAGGCGAGGCGAATACACGATAAAAGGAAGATTATGGAGCATTTGTCGCATGAGCAGGTTAGAAAAGTGTTCGAGCTAAAGAGAACAGTGGAGAATGAAGCGCACTGTTTTCAGGAATTTATCCGTTTTTCTGAGTTGGAGAGTGGAGTGCTTTTTTCGAAAATTGCACCTAAAAATCAAGTGCTTACATGCATCGCAGATCATTTTGCAAATCGTTTGCCGTTAGAGAACTGGATGATCTATGATGAGACCCACCAGATGTTTCTGATACATCGCAAACAGCAGAATTGGTTTCTTGTTTGGAATGAAAAATTGAATAAAGAAAAGATAAACAGGGTATCCTATGCAGAGAACACGTACTCCGAACTTTGGAAGGGCTTCTTTGAAAATATATCAATAGAAGAAAGAGAGAGTTACCAGAGACAGAGACAACATTTACCGATTCGGTTTCGTGGAAACATGGTTGAATTTGTACAATAATCGACAAAAAATGAGTTCTAATTATACAATTCGACAATTGACGACAAGCGATTGAATTGGTATAATAAAAAAATGTGTTTAGCAATACCATGAAAGGAGTGATCACAGTGGACAAGAAGTTTCAAATAAGACTATCTGCTACCGAAGATGTAAAAGAATTTGTAAGAGCAGCTGGGCAGTGCGACTTTGACATCGATGTATTTTATAACCGTGTGGTAATTGATGCTAAATCTATTCTAGGAGTTCTAAGCTTAGATTTGACTCAGCCTCTGACTGTTCAGTATGGTGGACAGAATGATAATTTTGAAAAGACATTAAGAAAATTTGCAGCATAGATATGTGATGGAAGGAAGCTCTGAATCTTTTGCGGTGTAAGCCGAAGGTTTGGGGCTTTTCTTTTACACATGGATAAATAAACATGCTATAATGAGGCGGGGAGGAAATACAGATGGAAGAGAAGATAATTCGTATTTCTGTTCGCAATTTGGTGGAGTTTATATTGCGGGAAGGCGATATTGATAATAGAAAAGCGGGGCTGCCGGATAAAGAGGCTATGAAGCTTGGTGGAAGAATTCACCGGAAGATTCAAAGACAGATGGGATCTGACTATCATGCGGAGGTTCCGTTAAAGATTACGGTTCCCTGTGAAGGATTTGCGATTCAAATAGAGGGAAGAGCAGATGGAATTCAGAAGACAGCAGATGGAGTTGTGGTTGATGAGATCAAAGGAGTCTTGCGTGAGCTGGAATATATTGAGAAGCCGGTCGGCGTGCACCTTGCACAGGCAAAATGTTATGGGTATATCTATGGAAAACAGCAGGAACTGGATAGCATTACAGTACAGATGACATATTGTCAGATGGAGACAGAGGAAGTGAAACGTTTTCAGGAGACATTTTCGATTGAGGAATTGGAGAGATGGTTTTTTGATATTGTGATGCAATATGAGAAGTGGGCGCGCTTTCAAATCGAGTGGAGGCAGACAAGGGATGCGACCATAAAGGAGGCAGAATTTCCATATCCTTACAGAGAGGGGCAAAGAGAGCTTGTGACATCTGTCTACCGGACAATTCTGAGGAAGAAAAAATTATTTATTCAGGCGCCTACAGGTGTAGGAAAGACGATGACAACTATATTCCCAGCGGTGAAAGCGGTAGGAGAAGGACTGGGGGATAAGATTTTTTACCTGACGGCGAAGACGATTACAAGAACTGTGGCAGAGCAGGCATTTCAGATTCTAAAAAAGAACGGTCTGCAGTATAAAGTTGCAACATTGACCGCGAAAGAGAAAATCTGTTTTTGTGAAAAGGCGGAATGCAACCCAGATGTATGTCCATATGCAAAGGGACATTTTGACCGGGTGAATGATGCGGTTTATGAAATGATCACTACGATGGAGGAGATGAGCCGGGAGAATATAGAGACTCAAGCGAAAAAGCATAGTGTATGTCCGTTTGAGATGGGATTGGATGTGTCGTTGTGGGTGGATGCCATTATCTGTGACTATAATTATGTATTTGATCCGAATGCACATTTGAAGAGGTTTTTCTCAGAGGGAAAAAAGGGAGAATACTTATTCTTGATTGATGAGGCGCATAACCTTGTGGAGCGTGGCAGGGAGATGTACAGTGCGGTTCTCTATAAAGAAGAGTTTTTACAGATGAAAAAAGCAGTCAGATATGAGAGTGTGAAACTGACACGGCAATTAGAGGGATGCAATCAAATGTTGCTGGAGATGAAAAGAGAGTGCCAGACTTATAAAGAATATAATAGTATTTCCCATTTTGCGTTGAAATTGTTGAATGTAATGAATGGTCTGCAAAAGCTTTTGGAAGAGAAGGAGCAGGTAGATGAGGAAGTTTTAGAGTTCTACTTTCATGTTCGGAACTTTCTTAACATCTATGAAGAAGTGGATGAAAATTATGTGATTTATACAGAATTGGAGGAAGGCGGAGACTTTAAGTTGAAATTATTCTGTGTGAATCCGGCAGTAAAATTGCAAAATTTTTTAAGTCAGGGCAACAGTACTGTGTTCTTTTCGGCAACACTTTTGCCCATCCGGTATTATAAAAAGTTGTTGAGCGTAGAGACGGATGACTATGCGGTGTACGCACATTCGCCGTTTAAGGAGGCGAATCGCCTTTTGGTGTTGGGACAGGATGTCAGTACAAAGTACACAAGGCGCGGATATGAGATGTATGAGCGATTTGCAATTTATATCAAGAATGTCATGCAGGCAAAACCAGGCAATTATCTTGTGTTTTTCCCATCGTACCGATTTATGGAAGAAGTGAGGGAGACATTTGAGAGATACAGGACAGAAGAGATGTGTTGTATGATGCAGGAACAGAATATGAATGAACAGGACAGAGAAGCATTTTTACAGGAATTCGAAGCAGAAAGAGAAGGAAGTCTGGCAGGATTTTGTGTGATGGGAGGTATTTTTTCAGAGGGAATTGATTTGACAGAGGAGCGTCTGATTGGGGCGATGATTGTCGGAACCGGACTGCCGCAAGTATGCAATGAACGTGAGATTTTAAAACAATATTTTGACAGGCATGGAGAAAATGGGTTCGACTATGCATATTTGTATCCGGGGATGAACAAGGTGCTTCAGGCAGCGGGGCGTGTTATACGAACGGAGGAAGACAAAGGGGTAATTGCACTTTTGGATGATCGCTTTGCAGGAAGAAGATATTTGGAGATTTTTCCAAGAGAGTGGAGAGAACTTACTTATTGTAATGTAAAGACAATCGGAGAGAAAGTAGAGCAGTTTTGGAAAAACGCTTATATCGAACCGGAGTCTGATATAAGCGTCTGAAAAGGTTATTCAATAGGTTGAAAATAGTTTAAAAATTCCAAGGTTGCTTTCGATACCGGGACATGCTCATTGTGAACGACAACGAGTTGTCTTGTAGGAAGAACCTCATCAGTGTGAACCACAAACAGATCGTCGGAATCTTTCGGGACACAGTAATCCGGAATAAAGGCGATTCCCAATCCGATTTTAGCAAGGTCGATCAAAAGATCATTGCTGCTGAGTTCGATCTCAGGGACGAGATCCAGCTGATGTTTTTGGAAAAGACTGTGTAAAAATTCACTTGTCGTACTTTTTCGATCGAGCATCAAAATAGGATAGTTCAGTAAATCGCGTAATGATAAGGCTTTATCCTTCAGTTCTGCAAAAGAACGGTTGGCGATAAAGACATCTTTGAATTCCGCAATCTGTTTAAAAGAATAAAGATTGCTCAAATAGGAATTCGGGTAGTTGATGACAATCAGGTCTACCTGACCTGTCTCCAATAATTCTACACATTTGATTGAAGTTTGGTTTGTTACTTTAATATGTGCGTTTGGAAATTCTTTATGAAACCGTTCTAAATATGGAACTAAAAAATAACGACAAATCGTGTCACTTGCACCGATGCGAATCTGTCCTCCGGTGGAAGAAGAATCAATCAGCTGTGATTCTCCACGTTTGATCAGGTTCATAGCAGGTTCCACATGACGAAGGAGAATCTCGCCTTCCGGTGTTAGCTGTACACGTTTTGTGCTCCGGATGAATAAGGTCTGGTCCAATTTTTTTTCAAGCGCTTTGATTGATTGGCTGACGGCTGATTGAGAGATGAACAGCTGCTTGGACGCCTCCGAGAAGCTCAAGGTTGTCGCAACATAAAAAAATACTTTATATAACTCGTAATTGATATCCATTATTAGTCCTCCTTATAAAAGTGCTGTTCTTATTATAAGGGGTAAAAGGTAGAATTACAATAGAGAATAGAAAATTTAGTGGGAAAGGAAGATGAATGTATGAAGATAGTACATTGGTTTTTGGGAATGACAGCAATTCTTTCTGTGATTGTCATCTTACTGATTTCCAGTTTTGAAATCGGAATTTACAGTTATTTTGGGTGGTATGAAAAGGAATATGAAAAATACAATGTCACGGAAGATTTGGAGATGAAGATGGATGATGTCATGGATGTGACAGAAGAGATGATGGCGTATCTGAGAGGAGACAGGGAGGATCTGGTTGTTTGGACAACTGTGAATGGAGAAAAACAGGAATTTTTTAATGATCGGGAGAAGGCGCATATGGTGGATGTACAGAATTTATTTTTGGGAGGTCTGACATTGCGTTTTAGTGCGATTATCGTGCTTGTGATTTCGTTGAGTGGATTGATTTTCACAAAGGGGAACTGGAAACGGATTTTGCCAAAATCATTTTTGACAGGTTTGGGAGCGTTTCTTGTAATTTCAGGAGGTCTTGGAGTATTGTTCGCATCTGATTTTAATAAGTATTTTTTCTTATTTCATGAGATCTTTTTTGACAATGATTTATGGCTGTTGGATCCTGCAACGGATTTGATGATCCGAATGCTTCCGGAAGGATTTTTCTTTGATATGGTCATTAGGATAGGAAGTATTTTTATTGGTATGCTGGCAATACTGCTGATTCTCAGTATGCTTATTTTGCACCGACAGAAAGCGAATAAGAAAAACTTATAAGTGAGTTAAGATATATTAATTATACTAATGATGCGAAATGTGGTAGGATAAGGGTAGTAGCCAAAATGGAATTACAGATGGAGGATAATATGAATAGTGTAAAACGTGTATATGTAGAAAAGAAACAAGAATTCGCAGTACAGGCAAAAGAGTTGAAACAAGAATTAAAAAGCTATTTGGGAATTCAGACGGTGGAAAATGTACGTGTGCTGATTCGCTATGACATTGAAAATATTTCAGATGCAACATTTGAGACGGCGTGCAACGGTATTTTTTCCGAACCGCCGGTAGACATTTTATATAAAGAAGAATTTGAAGTGAAAGAGGGAAGCAGAATTTTCTCGGTGGAATATTTGCCGGGGCAGTTTGATCAGCGTGCAGATTCTGCAGTGCAGTGTGTGCAGTTCATCAAAGAAGACGAGATGCCGGTAATCAAGTCAGCAACGACTTATGTCATTGAAGGTGCGATTACAGATGAAGAATTTGCCGCAATCAAAGCGCACTGCATCAATCCGGTAGATTCCAGAGAGACTGGTATGGAAAAGCCAGAGACATTGATTACACAGTTTGAAGAGCCGGAAGATGTAAAAATCTTTGACGGTTTTAAAGATATGGAAGAGGACAAGTTAAAAGAATTATATGATTCTTTAGGACTTGCCATGACATTCAAAGATTTTCTTCATATTCAGAACTATTTCAAGGGAGAAGAAAAGAGAGATCCTTCTATGACAGAGATTCGTGTGTTGGATACATATTGGTCTGACCACTGCCGTCATACAACATTCTCTACAGAATTAAAAGAAGTAAGTTTTGGGGAAGGCGATTACAAAGAGCCAATCGTCAATGCATACAAACATTATTTGAACACACACAGTGAGATTTTTGCAGGAAGAGAAGATAAGTTCGTATGCCTGATGGATCTTGCTCTTATGGCAATGCGCAAATTAAAACGTGAAGGAAAGTTAGAAGATCAGGAAGAGTCTGATGAGATCAACGCGTGCAGTATCGTTGTTCCGGTAGTGGTTGACGGTGTGGAAGAAGAATGGCTTGTGAACTTCAAAAATGAGACACACAACCATCCGACAGAGATCGAACCGTTTGGTGGAGCAGCTACTTGCCTTGGTGGAGCAATCCGTGACCCATTGTCAGGACGTACTTATGTATATCAGGCAATGCGTGTGACCGGTGCAGCAGATCCGACTGTGTCCGTAAAAGAGACAATGAAAGGGAAATTGCCACAGAAGAAACTGGTGACAGGAGCAGCGCATGGATACAGCTCTTATGGTAATCAGATTGGTCTTGCAACCGGTGCAGTAAAAGAGATTTATCATCCGGATTATGTGGCAAAACGTATGGAGATCGGCGCTGTTTTAGGTGCGGCGCCAAGAAGAGCGGTTATCAGAGAGACATCAGATCCGGGAGATATCATTATCTTATTGGGTGGACGTACAGGACGCGACGGCTGTGGTGGAGCGACAGGTTCTTCTAAAGTGCATACAGAGGAGTCTATCGAGACATGCGGAGCAGAAGTTCAAAAAGGAAATCCACCGACAGAACGTAAAATTCAGCGTCTGTTCAGAAGAGAGGAAGTAAGTAAATTAATTAAAAAGTGTAATGACTTTGGTGCCGGTGGTGTGTCTGTTGCAATTGGTGAGCTGGCAGATGGACTTCAGGTGAATTTAGATAAGGTGCCGAAAAAATATGCAGGTCTTGACGGAACAGAGATTGCGATCTCTGAATCACAGGAGCGTATGGCTGTTGTCGTTGATCCGAGAGATGTAGAGCAATTTTTGGCATATGCAAAAGAAGAGAACTTAGAGGCTGTAGAAGTGGCTGTTGTGACAGAGACTCCAAGATTAGTATTGTCATGGAGAGGAAAAGAGATTGTTAATATTTCCCGCGCATTCCTTAATACAAACGGTGCACATCAGGAGACAACAGTGGCAGTTGACATTCCGAACAGAGAAGACAGTATTCTTGTGAAAGAGGATGTCGATGATGTAAAAGAAAAATGGTTGGATACCTTAAAGGACTTAAATGTATGTTCTCAGAAAGGTCTTGTGGAGATGTTTGACGGTTCTATCGGGGCTGGCTCTGTATTTATGCCTCACGGTGGAAAATATCAGATGACAGAGACACAGGCTATGGTTGCAAAATTACCGGTATTGACCGGAAAATGCGATACAGTGACTATGATGAGTTATGGATTTGACCCGTATCTGTCAAGCTGGAGTCCATACCATGGTGCAGTTTACGCAGTGCTTGAATCTGTGGCGAAAATTGTGGCAAATGGTGGAGATTACAGTAAGATTCGTCTTACGTTCCAGGAATATTTCCGCAGAATGACAGAAGATCCATCAAGATGGAGCCAGCCATTTGCAGCGCTTCTTGGAGCATATGATGTACAGCTTGGATTAGGACTTCCATCTATCGGTGGAAAAGACAGTATGTCAGGAACATTCCAGGATATCGACGTGCCTCCGACACTTGTATCATTTGCAGTGGATGTGGCAGAGCAGAAAGACATCATTACACCGGAATTGAAAAAAGCAGGTAACAAGTTAGTATGGCTCCGTGTGGAAAAGGATCAGTATGATCTTCCGGTATATGCTCAGGTAATGGATCAGTATGGTAAATTCAGAGAAGATATCCAAAACGGAAACATCGTATCCGCTTACGTATTAGACAGACACGGTATTGCAGCAGCTGTCAGCAAGATGGCATTTGGTAACGGTATGGGTGTGAAAATTGAAAGCAATGTGGATAAGAGAGATCTGTTTGCACCTGCATTTGCTGATATCATTGCAGAAGTAGCGGCAGAAAAAGTATCAGAGCTTGCAATTACATATACAGTCATCGGTGAAGTGACAGATAAAGCGGCGTTTGAATATGGTGACGTGACAATCGAATTGAAAGAAGCAGTTGATACATGGAAAGCTCCGCTTGAAAAAGTATTCCCAACTGTTTCGGGACAGACGGAGGCGAAAGCTGTGAAAGAACAACTGTTCAACACAGACAGCATCCATATCTGCAGCCATAAGATTGGACAGCCAACTGTATTTATTCCTGTATTTCCAGGAACAAACTGTGAATATGACAGTGCGAAAGCGTTTGAACGCGCCGGAGCGAAAGTGATCACAAAAGTGTTCAAAAATCTGGATGCAGCAGATATCCGTGATTCTGTCGCTGAGTTTGAAAAAGCAATTGCACAGGCACAGATGATCATGTTCCCAGGTGGATTTAGTGCGGGAGATGAACCAGATGGTTCTGCAAAATTCTTTGCAACTGCATTCCAAAATGCGAAGTTGAAAGAAGCGGTAGAAAAATTATTGAACGAACGTGACGGTCTTGCACTTGGTATCTGTAACGGATTCCAGGCGTTGATTAAGTTAGGATTGGTTCCATACGGAAAAGTATGTGGACAGACAGCAGCATCTCCGACACTTACTTACAATACAATCGGACGTCATATTTCGAAAATGGTATATACAAAAGTTGTGACAAACAAATCACCTTGGCTGCAGGGAGCTGAGCTTGGCGGAGTTTATACAAACCCGGCATCTCACGGAGAAGGACGTTTTGTTGCATCAGAAGAAGTGTTGAATGAATTATTCGTAAACGGACAGGTTGCAACACAGTATTGTGATCTGAATGGAACAATCACAATGGATGAAGAGTGGAATCCAAATGGCTCTTACAGAGCGATCGAAGGTATCACAAGCCCGGATGGACGTGTACTTGGGAAAATGGCTCACTCAGAACGCCGCGGTGATTCTGTTGCAATCAATATTTACGGAGAACAGGATCTGCAGATCTTTGAATCCGGTGTAAAATATTTCAAATAAGAATAGAGTGTTATAGTTTCTATATCAGAAAAGGATACGATGCATATAAAAAAAGGGTGCATCGTATCTTTTTATTTGGTATGATAAGAAGGAAAGAGAGGAAAAGAGATATTTATGAAAGAGAAATTGGAAAAAGCGGGATCTTTTATGATCACACTTCTGTTGCTTTCGGTGGCAACGGTGATTGGCTGGACATTTCGCGTGCTACATTTTCCGGAGACAAACATTGTAATTGTCTACATTTTATCGGTAGTTTTGACAGCGCGGTTTACAAAAGGACATGTTTATGGGATTATGGCATCGCTCATTGCGACATGTGCATTTAATATATTTTTTACGTCGCCATATTTTACCTTGTTTGTGAGTAATCCAACCTATCTGATCACGTTTGCTGTTATGACGATTACATCTGTTGCAACAAGTACTTTGACGGCGAAGGTAAAACAGAAAGTGAGAGAAGCACAGGAAAAAGAGGTGTCCGCAAGGTCGTTGTACCATTTGACGAACCGTTTGACGAACGCGGAAAATCTGAACGAGACGATGGAAATAGCGACAAAAGCAATAGGAAAAGTAGTAGGTGTGGAAGTTTCCTGTATCTGTTTTGACGAGGAATTGGAGGAAAAAGAAGAAAGAAAAAATCCGGCGTTCGAAGAATGGCAGATATGTGGAAAGAAATCCATATTAGGAGTTGTACGGATTCCGAAAGAGAATTCGGAGACATTGAGTGAATCTGAAAAAAAGATACTGCGTTCGATGATTGAGAGTACAGCGTTTGCAATGGACAGATTTCGAAGCGAGGCGGAGCGAATCAAGGTGGGAGAAGAGATTGCGCAAGAACGTTACAGAGGGAACCTGCTAAGAGCAATTTCCCACGATCTTAGAACACCGCTTTCTGGTATTATGGGGACAAGTGAGATATTGATGGGAATGACAGAAAAACAGGATGAGCGGTATATGCTTGCAGAAAATATTTATAAAGATGCGGCGTGGCTGCATGCACTTGTGGAAAATATATTGAATCTGACACGTATGCAGGATGGAAAGCTAGTATTGAAAAAACAGATGGAAGCGGTGGAGGAAGTGATTGAGATGGCGGTAAAGGTCATTGGCAAGAGGGCTCCGGAACGCGATATTTTGATAGATATTCCCGAAGAGATGTTGTTGGTACCGATGGATGCAAGGCTGATCGGGCAAGTGCTGGTCAATCTTTTGGATAATGCGGTGAAGCATACAAAAGTGGAAGAAGAGATTCGGTTGACTGTCTCAGTAGATGAAAAAGAAAAAAAAGCAGTGTTTTCAGTTGCTGACAAGGGCACGGGAATTGCAAAGGAAGATATTCCGAATGTTTTTAAGATGTTTTATACAACGAATCGAAGGGGCGCAGATACAAGCAGAGGTATAGGGCTTGGGCTTGCAATCTGTGAGTCGATCATAACTGCACATGGCGGTGAGATCTGTGTGCAAAGCAGAAAAGATACAAAAGGGGCAGAATTTATATTTACACTGCCGATGGGGGAATAAGAGCATGATAACAAGAAGTGAAACAATTCTCATTGTGGAGGATGATGCACAGATCCGAAATTTTATAAGCTATGTGCTGCAGCAGGAAGGTTTTCCGCATTTGAGTGCAGGAACTGCTAAAAATGCACTATCGTTGCTTGTGACGAATCCGGTGGATCTGGTTCTTTTGGATTTGGGACTTCCGGATTGCGATGGGATGGATGTGATCAAAAAAATCAGAGAATGGTCGGAAATACCGATTATCGTCGTGTCGGCGAGGGATCAGGATCATGAAAAAGCGGCGGCGCTGGATACGGGAGCAGACGATTATCTGACAAAACCGTTTTCTACCACTGAGCTGATGGCGCGTATCCGAGTGGCGCTTAGACATTTGAAAAAGACAGGTACGGAAAGTGGGCAGGCAGTGCGCACGGTCGGAGGTCTGTCAATTGATCTGGAAAAACGACTTGTGTATTTAGATGGAGCAGAGATTCATGTAACTCCGCTGGAATACAATTTACTTACGCTCTTTTTTAAAAATGCGGGAAAAGTTTTGACGTCGCAGTATATCATCAAAGAAATTTATGGAATCAGCTATGGAACAGATACGCAGGCGCTGAGAGCGTTGATGGCGGGGCTTCGGAGAAAAATTGAGAAAAGTCCGGCAAAACCAAGATATATTTTGACCGAGATAGGAGTCGGTTATCGTCTGGTAAATGAATAGAATAGTGCGGAATACAAATACCGTTTTGGCATAAAAAGTCAAAACGGTATTTTTTTCTCACAGGATTCTCACAGCATCACGCGGAACTCTCACACCCATCTCACAAAAAAGAGATTAATATAAGCATGCAAAGAAAAAGAGAGCAATAAGGAGGTCTTTGTCATGATGAAAATAAAGAATAGTGATAAAGAAGAGATGCAGAGGCTTTGCAATTTTGTGAGGGAGAATCTGGAAGCCTTTGGAGCGTTTCCACAAAATAGTCGCTACGTGTTTGATGAAAGCGACTGTAAAGATGTTATGAAACAAGGAGGAGAAAAAGATGATGGATCTTATTATGATTGGAATTTTACTTGGTAGTTTCGGATTGATCAAACTATTCGCTGATTTTTGCGAATCACAGATAGAGCCGAAAAAGAATGAAACGAATAGAGAGAGGTAAGAGACATGTTACAAATTATAGCTACACTGGCAATTTTTCTGATACTTGTCATTCCAATGGGAAAATATATGTACCACATTGCCACATATCAAAAAACATTTGCAGATAAGGTATTTAATCCGATTGATCATTTTATTTATAAAATCTGCGGTATCAAAGACGAGGAGATGGGCTGGAAAAAATATGCGCTCACCTTGGTGATGGTCAATGCAGTGATGGTGTTTGTCGGATATCTGATTTTAAGAATTCAGAATGTATTGTTTTTAAATCCTAACGGGATTGAAGGAATGGACGCAAGCCTTTCATTCAATACAATCATAAGCTTTATGACAAATACGAATTTACAGCACTATGCAGGAGAAAGTGGTCTTTCTTATGCGAGTCAGATGTGTGTCATCATCTTTATGATGTTCACTTCCGCAGCAAGCGGATACGCAGCATGTATGGCATTTTGCAGAGGACTTTCCGGAAGAAAAATGGGAAATTTTTATAAAGACATGGTGAGAATCATAACAAGAATTTTGATTCCGGTATCACTGATCTTGGGATTGGTGTTAGTCAGCCAGGGAGTTCCACAGACACTGATGGGAAATGTGACAGTAAACACCATCGAAGGAAAGTTTCAGGATTTGGCAATGGGACCTGTGGCAGCGCTGGAATCCATCAAACATCTGGGAACAAACGGTGGGGGATTCTTTGGTGCAAACTCAACGACGCCTTTTGAAAATCCGACAATCATTTCGAATATGGTAGAATTGATTTCTATGATGATTCTTCCGGGAGCATGTGTTGTCACATTTGGACATATGCTGCATGACAGAAAAAAAGAGAAAAAAGAGATGCAGGCAGTAATGCCGACAAAAAAACGGATTCTGATGGGAAGACAAGGAGCGGTAATCTTTGGAGCAATGGCAATTCTTTTTGCAGTAGGACTCACACTTTGCTACCATTCAGAGATGGCAGGAAACCCTGTGATCAGTGACATGGGAGTAGATCAGACTGCCGGAAATATGGAAGGAAAAGAAGTTCGGTTTGGAGTGGCACAATCTTCGTTATTCACGACCGTTACGACTTCATTTACGACAGGAACTGTAAACAATATGCATGACTCACTAACACCGCTTGGAGGACTGGTACCGTTGCTGCATATGATGCTCAACTGTGTGTTTGGAGGAAAAGGTGTCGGTCTGATGAATATGGTTGTGTATGTCATCCTTGCAGTGTTCATCTGCGGATTGATGGTAGGGCGTACACCGGAATATTTGAATAAAAAAATTGAAGGAAAAGAAATGAAACTGGTTGCGATTGTCATCTTGATTCATCCGCTTTTGGTTTTAGGATTTTCAGCATTGGCTGTGTCTGTCACAGGAGGCACAGATGGAATTACGAATCCGGGATTCCATGGATTTACGCAGGTGTTGTATGAATATGCTTCTTCGGCGGCAAACAATGGTTCAGGATTCGAAGGTTTGGCTGACAACAGCACATTCTGGAATGTGACGACCGGACTTGCGATGTTCTTCGGACGCTATATTGCGATTATCGCACAGCTTGCGATTGCAGGTTCACTTCTTGCAAAGAAGAAAGTGAATGAGACAATCGGAACATTACGAACAGATAATGTGACATTTATGATTATCCTTGTATTTATCGTCTACATTTTTGCAGCTTTGACATTCTTCCCGGCACTTGCATTGGGACCGATTGCAGAGCATCTGTCAATGTGGATGTGATAAAGCAAAGAAAAGGAGATTAGGGACATGGCTAAAAAGGAAAAGACGAAATTTATTACACCGGATATTATGAAATCTTCTATTATAGGAGCATTTCAAAAATTGGATCCGAGATATATGATAAAAAATCCGGTAATGTTTGTCGTAGAATTAGGATTTTTCATTACATTGGTGCTTACGATTTTTCCGACTTTATTCGGTGAAGGAGGAGAAAATCGAATTTATAATGGTATTGTGACAGTTGTTTTGTTTATCACGGTGTTGTTTGCAAACTTTGCGGAATCTGTGGCAGAGGGACGTGGAAAAGCACAGGCAGCAACTTTGAAGAAGACGAAAAAGGATACAAAGGCAAGAGTGATCCGCCAAAATGGCGAAGAAGAAATGATCTTTGCATCAGAGCTTCGAAAAGGTGATATCGTATTGGTGAAAATGGGGGAAGTCATCCCAAATGATGGTGAAGTCATCGAAGGAATCGCATCAGTAGATGAATCCGCAATCACAGGAGAGTCTGCACCGGTAACCCGTGAATCGGGCGGAGATTTCTCTTCCGTGACAGGAGGAACAACAGTTGTATCTGACTGGTTAAAGATTCGAATTGTGGCAGAACCTGGGGAATCATTTTTGGATAAGATGATCTCTCTTGTAGAGGGGGCGTCCAGACAGAAGACACCAAATGAGATCGCGCTGAATACACTTTTGATCGTGTTGACAGTAATTTTTATGATCGTGGTTATCACGCTGTATCCATTTGCAAATTATTTGGGCGTAGAGATTCCGATATCATGGTCGATTGCGCTGATGGTTTGCCTGATTCCGACGACGATCGGAGGACTTCTCTCTGCGATTGGTATTGCGGGTATGGATCGTGTTACTCGCTTCAATGTTATTGCAATGTCCGGAAAAGCGGTGGAGGCTTGTGGTGACGTCGACACAATGATTTTGGATAAGACAGGAACTATCACATACGGAAACCGTCTGGCAGCAGAGTTTTATCCGGTTGAGGGTGTTGAAAAAGAAGAATTGATTCAGTATAGTGTACTTTCTTCGTTGCTTGATGAGACTCCGGAAGGAAAATCTACGGTAGATCTTGGAAGACAGATGGGATGTGACACGGAAGCATTTCATACAGAGGGCATGAATTTTGTGGAATTTACAGCACAGACAAAGATGAGCGGTGTGGATTGCAAAGACGGAACGATTGTAAGAAAAGGCGCTTCGGATGCGATCAAGACATTTGTAAAGGAAAAAGGTGGAAACATTCCGAAAGATCTGGAAGAGATTGTAGCGGAGGTATCTAATCTCGGAGGAACACCGCTGGTTGTATGTGTCAATGAGAAAATTTATGGCGTGATTTATCTGAAAGATACAGTAAAACCAGGCTTGGTAGAACGTTTTGAGAGACTTCGCGAGATTGGAATCAAAACAATTATGTGTACCGGAGATAATCCACTCACAGCTGCGACAATCGCAAAGGAAGCAGGAGTAGATGGGTTTATCGCAGAATGTCGTCCGGAAGATAAAATCGAGGCGATTAAGAAGGAACAGGCAGAAGGAAAATTGGTTGCGATGACAGGTGATGGAACAAATGACGCGCCGGCGCTTGCACAGGCGGATGTCGGACTTGCGATGAATTCCGGCACACAGGCTGCAAAAGAAGCGGCCAATATGGTGGATCTGGATTCTGATCCGACAAAAATTTTGGAAGTGGTAGAGATTGGAAAACAGCTATTGATTACAAGAGGTTCTCTTACGACATTCAGTATTGCGAATGATATTGCAAAATACTTTGCAATCATCCCGGCAATGTTTACACTGGTACTTCCACAGATGCAGATTTTAAATATCATGCATTTGGCAACACCTGCAAGTGCAATCCTTTCAGCGTTGATCTTCAATGCCATTATTATTCCGGCGTTGATTCCGATTGCTATGAAAGGTGTTAAATATAAACCGATGAAAGCAGAAAGACTTCTTTTGAAAAATATGAGTATCTATGGACTTGGCGGAATTATTGTACCGTTTGTCGGCATCAAATTGATTGACCTAATCGTTGCTCCGCTGCTTAGTATGATCGGAATGTAAGGAGGAAAATTCTATGAAGAAACTTGGAAAAATGTTAAGAAAATCCATTGTGTTTTGTTTTGTGATGATTGTGATTTGTGCATTTATCTATCCGTTTGCGTTGGCCGGAATTAGTCAACTTACAATGAAAAACAAAGCCAACGGGAATCTGATTGATAAAAACGGTGAACCTACTTCAAATGCAGAAGAGGCGGTCGGTTCTGAATTGGTTGGACAGGATTTTACAGAAGACTATTTCTTTCATGGAAGAGTATCTGCTGTAAACTATAATACATATACAGAAGAGCAAAAAGAAAATGGAGAATACAGTGGAGTTGCATCAGGAGGTTCTAACTATGGAAATTCGAATCCAGAGTTGAAAAAACGAATGGAGAAGGATTTGGAAACATTTTTAAAAGAGCATCCGGATGTAAAGAAAGAAGATATTCCGGCTGACTTACTTACAGCTTCCGGTTCCGGACTGGATCCACATATCAGTCCGAAAGCAGCGGAAGTTCAAATTGAAACAGTTGCAAAAAATTCTGGATTATCAGAAGAAAAAGTCAAAGAAATCGTAAAAAGTCATACAGAAGAAAAATTCCTTGGAATTTTCGGGGAAGAAAAAGTAAATGTGCTGAAATGTAATTTGGATATTGCAGCAGCGATGGGGATCATATAATGGAAGAGATGCGACCGAATTCAGAACAGCTTCTAAGAAGGCTGAAGTATGAAGAAGAACAAAAACAGACGACACGTGGAAAATTAAAGATATTTTTAGGTTATGCTGCCGGCTCTGGAAAGACTTATACTATGCTGGAGGCGGCGCATGAGGCGAAAAAACATGGAATTGATGTTGTTGCAGGTTATATTGAGCCGCATGACAGACCGGATACCTTGAAGCTGACGGAAGGACTGGAGATGATACCGCCGCTTTGGATTGAATATAAGGGAGTGAAATTCCGGGAATTTGATCTGGAGCAGGCGTTGAAACGGAAACCGAAACTGATTCTGGTAGATGAGCTTGCACATACCAATGTTGCTGGGTGCAGAAATCATAAGCGGTATCAGGATGTAAAAGAATTACTGAGAGCTGGAATTGATGTGTATACAACCATCAATATCCAGCATTTGGAGAGTTTGAATGATCTTGTAGGGACGATCACACATATTGAGGTGCGGGAGAGAGTCCCTGATCGCATTTTTGACCATGCCGATCAGGTGGAAGTGATCGATATTGAGCCAGAAGATTTGATCAAGCGTATGCAGGAAGGAAAAATTTATCAAAAGCAGCAGGCACAGAGGGCGTTAGATCATTTTTTCCGAAGAGAAAAACTTGCGGCACTGCGTGAGATCACATTGCGAAGGACAGCAGATCGTGTGAACCGCATTGCGGAAGAAGAACGAAATATTATGGGAGATATGGAATATCATACTGGAGAACATGTGCTTGTATGTATCTCAGCTGCAGAATCCAGTCCAAAAGTAATTCGATCTGCTGCGCGGCTTGCATATGCTTTTCATGCAAAGTTTACAGGAATCTATGTAGAGACTCCGGAAATGCAGGAAGCAGGAGAAAAGACAAAACAGAACCTTCAAAATCACATGGAACTTGCACGTTCGCTCGGGGCAAAGATTGTGACGGTATTTGGTTCAGATATCGGCTTTCAGATTGCGGAGTATGCAGTTGTCGGAAATGTGTCAAAAGTGGTTCTTGGCAGAACAAATCACAGCCGTTTTATCCAAAAACCAAGACCGGAACTTTTGGAGAAGCTTAACAACCGGGCACCGAATATCGATGTCTATGTCATTCCGGATATCAAGCAGAAAAAGGTGCGCACAAGGATGAATATCAGATCGGAGAGATGGGAGAAAAAGTGGAAACGAATTTTTTGGGGATTTGCTGCAATTACGGTTGTAATGATTTTGACTACGATGGTTGCCTTTGTCCTACAAAAATGGAATCTTCCGGAATCCAACATTATTATGGTGTACATTCTGGGGGTATTGTTGTCATCTTATATCTCTGACAATAAATTGTTTGCGGTGTATTCTTCCATGTTCAGTGTGCTGGCGTTTAATTTTTTCTTTACGGAGCCGTATTTGTCCTTAAAAGCTTATGACAAGGGGTATCCGACTACATTTCTGATGCTCTTTATTGTGGGGCTGTTTACAGCTGTTCAGACAAGAAAACTGAAACTGCAAAACAGGGAGAGCGTAAAAAAGGCGTACCGTACAGAGATTTTGCTGGAAAACAGTCAGAAGCTTCGACGTTGTAAATCAGAGCTGGAAGTGTGGAACCAGGTGGCAGGACAGGTTGGAAAATTGCTGAATTTATCTTTGATCATTTATCCGGTAAATGAAAAAGGACTCTTAAATGATGCGCTTGTATTTCCGAAAAAAGGCGTGACGAAGGAGCAACTGGAGTTCCTTTTGGATTCTCAGGAGCGTGCAGTGGCGCAGTGGTCAGCTGCAAATCATCACCGCGCGGGAACATGTACGCATACACTCCCGACTGCAAAGGCGATGTATATCCCGATTCAGAACGAAAAAGAAGTGAAAGGAATTCTTGGAATCTATTTGGAGGAACGCCGAAAATTGCAGGAATTTGAATATGGACTGTTGATTGCGATGTTAAATGAGACCGGAGTAAAACTTCAAGACACATTTCACTGATAGTATGGTATAATGGGTATAAATTACAATCTGATAGGAGAGGTGTATGGGAGAACAAGGGGCCAAACGTCACAATGACAGTTGGAAAGGAATTGGTGTCACAATAGTTATTTTGGCAATAGCGACAGGGATTGGAGCGATGTTTCGCTACCTGAGGTTTACAGAAGCAAATATATTGATTGTATATGTGCTCGGGGTTATGATCACTGCCGTGATCACGGCAAGCAGAATGTGGAGTGTGCTTTCCTCCCTTTGCAGTGTTCTGCTTTTTAACTTTTTGTATACGGAGCCGAGATTTTCACTCACTGCATATGATTCCGGGTATCCGATTACGTTCGTGATTGCATTTCTTGCGGCGATCATTGCGAGTAATTTAGCGATCCAGCTCAGAAAACAGGCAGAACAGTCGGCGTTGATGGCTTATCGCACAAAAATTCTTCTGGAGACGAATCAGATACTGCAGAAGGCAGAAAACGCAGAAGAAATCATACGAGAGGCGGCAGGACAGATTGTGAAATTGATCGGGAAAAGTGTCGTGTATTATGAATGTACAGACGGAATTCTTTGTGAGCCGTCGGTCTGCCTTGCGCAAGGAGAACAGGAAAAAGAGATCTATATAAGCGCGAAAGAGCGGGAAACTGCCCGGTACGCATTTGAGAGCAAGAAGCGTGCCGGTGCGGGTACAGAAGTAAAAAAAGATGCAGTCTGTATGTATTTGACGATCCGCAATTGTGACAATGTATATGGTGTGATCGGGATCGCTCTGAAAGGGGTACAGTTAAATACATTTGAAAGCAATCTGCTTCTCTCGATTTTGGGAGAATGTGCATTGGCGTTGGAGAAAGAGATCTATAACCGAAAACGAGAAGAGGCGGTTACAAAAGCGAAAAATGAGCAGCTGAGAGCAAATCTGCTGCGATCGATTTCGCATGATCTGCGAACACCGCTTACAAGTATATCGGGGAATACGGCAATTCTTTTGAATAACGAGGAAGCGTTTGATAAAGAAAAACGCAGACAGCTGTATACGGGAATTTATGACGATTCGATGTGGCTGATCAACCTTGTGGAAAATCTGCTTTCCGTGACGCGCCTGGAAGAAAGTTCTATGCAGCTCAATATGCAGGTGGAGCTTGTGGACGAGGTGATTGAGGAGGCGCTAAAGCATATTAGCAGAAAGCGGGAAGAACATCAGCTAGTGTACGAACCGTCCGAGGAATTGCTTCTTGCGAAGATGGATTCCAGATTGATAGTGCAGGTGCTGATCAATCTTGTGGAAAATGCAATAAAATATACACAGGAAGGTTCCCGCATAGAGGTCTCTGCGGTGCAAAAGGCAGACATGATAGAAATATCGGTTGCAGACAATGGAAAGGGAATCAAAGAGGAAGCAAAAGAAAAAATTTTCGATATGTTTTATACGGCTGAGAATAAGCCGGCGGACAGCAGAAGAGGACTTGGACTTGGGCTGTTTTTGGCAAAATCTATTATCCATGCACATGGCGGAACAATTTGGGTTGCGGATAACGTTCCAAGCGGAACGATATTTTCATTTACATTACAGGCTGAGGAGGTAACGATAAGTGAATAAACCATTGATATTAGTAGTAGAGGACGATACAGCGATCAGGAACCTGATCACGACGACATTAGAGACACAGGACTATCGTTTCCATACAGCGCCAAACGGCGTGCAGGCTCTTTTAGAGTCGGTGTCTCAAAAGCCGGACATTATGCTTTTGGATCTGGGACTTCCGGATATGGATGGAATTGAGATTATTAAAAAAGTTCGTTCCTGGTCAAATCTTCCAATTATTGTAATCAGTGCAAGAAGCGAAGATCGTGATAAGATTGATGCGCTGGATGCAGGGGCGGACGATTATCTGACCAAACCATTTTCTGTGGATGAACTTTTGGCGAGGCTTCGCGTGACGCTAAGAAGGCTGCAGTACATGAGTGTGTCGCAGGAGCAGACAGAATTTGTTAATGGAGATCTGCGGATTGATTATGTGTCCGGATGTGTATATTTGAAAGAAAAAGAACTGCATCTGACTTCGACAGAGTATAAATTATTGAGTCTGCTTGCAAAGAATGTAGGGAAAGTGTTGACGCACACCTACATTACAAGAGAAATATGGGGAAGTGCGTGGGATAATGATGTGGCATCGCTTCGGGTTTTCATGGCAACCCTTCGAAAGAAGATTGAAGAAAACCCGTCGCAGCCGCAATATATTCAGACACATATCGGCATCGGCTACCGCATGCTTCGAGTTGTTAATAAGTAAAAGAGTGGATAACTTTCTTTTCGCCCATGATGATTAAAGTTTCATCGCGGGTGAAAATGTGTTCCGGTTCTGGAAGAGGGGAGATTTTCCCTTCTTTTTTTGTTGCGAGAATGCTGATGTTGTACCGGTTTCGTATAGATTTTTCGATGATGCTTTTGCCAATCCAATTGCCTGGAACTGCCACTTCACAGATTGCAACCTCCGGTGTGAGTTCGATGTAATCAAAAATATTTTTTGAGCCATATTTGATGGCGAGACGCTCTGCCATTTCGCGTTCTGCATAGACGACGTGATCAGCTCCGTTTCTAAGCAGTAATTTGCGGTGTACGTCTCTGCAGGCGCGGGCGAGAATGTACTTCGCTCCAAAATCTTTTAACAGAACAGTGATCTCAAGTGCGCTTTGAAAATTATCTCCGATTGCGACTACACAAAGATCGAAATTATTGACACCAAGAGATTTGATGAAGGTCTCGTTTGTGGCATCAGCAATCTGAATGTCCGGCAGAATGTTGATGGCATTGTCTGCACGCCCTTCGTTTTTTTCGACAGCAAGTACCGAATTGCCTTCCTCTAAAAATTTACGTGTGATGTGACGTCCGAAACGTCCAAGTCCAATTACTAAAATAGATTTCATAATCAATACCTCTTAACCAAGTTGAATTTTTTCCAGTGGCAGAGCCGATGGAAGCTGTTTTCTTGTAAATGAAAAAGCTAAAAGCATGGTAAGGGAACCAACCCTTCCGAATATCATTAAAAATGCAAGCAACGCGTGAGACAGCGGCATCAGTTCCGGTGTGATTCCAGTGGAAAGTCCAACTGTTGCGATTGCCGATACACTTTCAAATAAAGAATCTAAAAAGTCAATGTTCTCAATTCTGGATATGATCATAGCCGCAGAGAACGAGAATGTAATATACAAAAAGAAAATGCAGGTTGCCTTTCTTGTGATGAAGTCTTCCAGGCGTCTGCCGAACACTTCGGTAGATTTTCTGCTGCGAAATGTCGTGATGACAGAAAGAACCAAAACGGCAAAAGTTGTTGTTTTGATTCCGCCGGCGGTAGAGCCAGGGGAACCGCCAATCAGCATCAGACTGATAATCAGAAATCGACCAGTCTGAGTCAGAGCAGACAGGTTAACACTGTTGAATCCGGCAGTTCTTGCACTGACAGACTGAAAAGCTGATGCTGCGACCTGTTCGGAAAGTGTCAGATCCTGATAGGCACCTGTCCCACGTTCACATACAAAAAGCAAAAGCGTGCCGGCTGCGATCAGGAAAAGTGAGACACTCAAAACAAGTTTGGTGTGAAGCTGCATTTTGTGAAAATGTAATTTTGTTGCTAATATGTCCCGCCAAACGAAGAAACCAAGTCCCCCGATGATAATAAGCGCCATAATGATAAGATTCACATACCAGTTTCCAACTTCTCCTGTCAGTGAGGAAAATGGCTGTACACTCCCCATTAAATCAAATCCTGCATTGCAAAATGCGGAGATGCTGTGGAAAATGGAGAACCAGATTCCTTTTGAGAGCCCAAACTTGGGACAAAAGTGAAAGGCAAGTAAAAAAGCCCCTAAAAATTCAATAGAAAACGTACCTATTATGATAAAGCGTGTCATTTTTACAATTCCGCCAATTTGTGGAGCAGAGACCGAGTTCTGCATCAATGATCTGGATACCAAACCAATCTTTCGCTTCGTGAGTGTCATGATCGAAATGCAAAGTGTCATGAATCCGATTCCGCCAATCTGAATCAGACAGAGAATGACACCCTGACCGAAGAAAGACCAATGGGTGTATGTATCAACCTGGATCAGACCGGTCACGCACGTTGCAGATGTGGCTGTGAAAAAACCGGTAAATAAATTGGCTGCATCCGGATTTCTTGTAGAAATAGGAAGAGCCAAAAGTATAGAACCGATACATATGATCGCGCAGTATCCAAATAAAATAATCTTCATAGGCGAAAGGTGAAGAAAATGATGATAAAGTTTTTGTATAGAAGATATAAAAATCACCTCTTTGATTATTTATAAACTATATAGATTATAAGAGATAGTAAATTAAAAACACATTAAGAAAGAAAAATTAATATAAAGATTATATAAAGAAAAAAATTGTTTTAATACAATCTTTACGGAAACAGATTTGTTTTTATCAGATTTTAACAAGAGGATTGCTAGAATACAGTGTAGAAGAAGAGGTGAGTGAGAATGAGAAACTTTATATTAATTTTAGCATTGATTCTTTTGTTTGTGATTGGATTTGTCATCATGAAAAGTATAGACAATTTTATTGAAAGTGGCGGATTTAAAACTGAATAAAATGCAAAAATTACGAAAAAATATAAAATAAAAACAAAAGTACGTGACTTATGGACAGAAAGGTGCTATAATGCTTTGTGGAGATAAAGCATTAAAATAATAAAGAATGGGAGAGAAAAGGATGGATAACAAAAAAGATTTTAAACCATTTATTTCCGCTGACAAAATAGTACCAGAATTCACATTTACATCGCTGTTCATTGGTATTCTTTTGGCGGTAGTCTTTGGTGCGGCGAATGCGTATCTTGGATTGAGAGTTGGAATGACTGTGTCTGCATCAATTCCTGCGGCAGTTCTTTCCATGGGAATTATTCGTGTCATTCTCAGAAGAGATTCTATCTTAGAGAATAACATGGTACAGACAATCGGTTCAGCTGGTGAATCAGTTGCGGCCGGAGCAATTTTTACATTGCCTGCATTATTCTTGTGGGCAGCAGATGGTGTGGAAGGAATTGAAGCACCTGGACTGTTTGAGATTTTCTTGATAGCACTTGTTGGTGGTACATTGGGTGTTTTATTCATGATTCCGCTTCGTAAAGCGTTGATTGTTGAAGAACACGGTGTGCTTCCATATCCGGAAGGAACTGCCTGTGCAGAAGTACTTCTTGCAGGTGAAGAAGGAGGATCAAAAGCATCTGTCGTATTTTCCGGACTTGGGATTGCGGCAGTATACAAATTTGTGGCTGACGGTTTGGGAGTGTTCCCAAGCAGTGTAAACTATGATATTAAGGCATACAAAGGGTCGGCAGTCGGTATGGATGTGCTTCCTGCACTTGTAGGCGTTGGTTACATCTGTGGACCAAGAATTGCAAGCTACATGTTCTCCGGTAGTGTGCTCAGCTGGTTCGTATTGATGCCATTGATCAGCTTGTTTGCAGGGGATGCGATCATCTTCCCTGGAACAGAACCAATCAGTTCGCTTGCGCCAAGTGAGTTATGGGGAACTTACATTAAGTACATAGGTGCCGGTGCAGTTGCAACAGGTGGTATCATCAGTTTGATCAAATCATTACCATTGATTGTAAAGACGTTCTCTCAGGCAATGAAGAGTATGTCTAATAATAAGGGAAAAGCAGCAAGTGGACTGAGAACAGATCAGGATATGCCGATGCCGGTTATCTTAATCGGTGTTGGAGTCATTGCAATTGCAATTTGGCTGCTTCCTACATTCCCAATCAATTTATTGGGAGCAGTTATCGTCGTAATCTTTGGTTTCTTCTTTGCGACAGTATCATCTAGAATGGTTGGTCTGATCGGAAGCAGTAATAACCCGGTATCTGGTATGGCAATCGCAACACTTTTGATTGCGACAATCTTATTAAAAGCAACAGGTCTCGATGGTGCGACAGGTATGAAAGGTGCAATCGCAATCGGTTCTATTATCTGTATCGTAGCAGCAATTGCGGGTGATACATCTCAGGATTTGAAGACTGGATTTATCGTTGGTGCCACACCAAAGAAACAGCAGTGGGGAGAATTAATTGGTGTTCTTACATCTTCACTTGCAATCGGTGGAGTACTTTACCTGCTCAACGAAGCATGGGGATATGGTTCAACAGAACTTCCGGCAGCGCAGGCTACAATGATGAGAATGATCGTGGAAGGTGTTATGAATGCAGATCTTCCTTGGGGATTGATCGGAGCCGGTGCAGCAATCGCAATTGTAGTTGAGATTTTGAGAATTCCGGTACTTCCGTTTGCAGTAGGTATGTACTTACCACTTTCTTTAAATGCAGGTATCATGGCAGGTGGTCTTGTGAGACTTGTCGTTGAAAAGAAACGCGGTCTTTCAGAAGAAAAGAAAAAAGCTGCTATCGACAGAGGTATTCTCTATACTTCTGGTATGATTGCCGGTGAAGGTCTTATCGGAATTTTACTTGCGGTATTCGCTGTAGTGGAACTTGATCTGACAAAATTGTTAGGAGGATTCTCACTTGGACAGATTGGCGCGATTCTCATCTTCTTAGTTGTAGTTATCGGTTCACTGTTCAAAGTAACACTGTTTTCAAAAGAAAATAAAAATTAATTAGAAGAGTAAAGTGTTCATGCAGCCTTTTGACAGGCTGCATGAAATTTGTTATGATATAAAAAACTCTATTTTAACGGAAAGGCTGATAGAGCTATGGGACGGAAGAAAGAAAAGAAAGAGAATTATTTGGATTATGTGTTTATGAAGAATCCGGCTTACGCATGGAAAGAAAAAGAAGATGGTTTGGTATGCCTGATCATTGAGTGGAAAGGATTCTATCATTGGCTTGCACAGAAAGTATTTCACAGACCAAAGCAGAGCGAGATTGCGATGGATGCACTCGGAAGCTTTGTGTGGAAACAGTTAGACGGAAAAAGAGATATGCATGAGGTTGCCGAGCTGGTGAAGCAGGAGTTTGGGAAAAAAGCGGATCCGGTTTATGAAAGGCTGATTAAGTTTGTTGAGATTATGAGGGACAATAAGTTTGTGTTGTTGAAAGAGGAAAGAAAAGATGCTTAGTAGATATGTAATCTATATTTTAATGTTTGCGGTTCTTGGGGCAGTTCTCTATGCGTGGGGACTGAAAAAAGCACAGAGCCAGTCACAGGAGCTTGCAAGGATGCTATATGCAAAGTGCTGCAAGATTGTGAAAAAGGAACTGAAAAAGAAAGAATATCTTCGGAAAAATGAGATTGAACAGTTGATCAAGGATGTTCAGGTGGGACAGTTTTACAGTAAGAACAAGATGGGCGTGACGAATCCGAAAGAGTTTATCAATCCGTTTCTTGAATACATGACAAAGAACGAGATTTTGAGAGAGGATATGATAAAAGGAAAAAAAGTATATTATCTAAAAAAATCTTGACTTTCATAGGACAACACGTTATACTGATAAAGTGTAATGAGGCAATGGGGCCGTGCAGATGGATTCTGTGCGGCTAATTTTATTATTTAGGAGGAAAACAATATGTCATATGTAGATGAGGTAATTGAATTAGTTGTGAAAAAAAACCCAGCAGAACCTGAATTTCATCAGGCTGTAAAAGAGGTGTTGGAATCTCTTAGAGTTGTTGTGGAAGCGAATGAAGAGAAATTCAGAAAGGACGCGCTTTTAGAAAGACTTGTTGAACCAGAAAGACAGTTCAAATTCCGAGTGCCTTGGGTAGATGATAACGGACAGGTTCAGGTTAACACAGGATACCGTGTACAGTTCAACAGTGCGATCGGACCATACAAAGGTGGATTACGTCTTCATCCTTCTGTAAACTTAGGTATTATCAAATTCTTAGGTTTTGAACAAATTTTCAAAAACTCATTGACTGGACTTCCAATCGGTGGAGGAAAAGGTGGTTCTGATTTTGATCCAAAAGGAAAATCAGACAGAGAAGTAATGGCATTCTGCCAAAGCTTTATGACAGAATTGTGTAAATATATTGGAGCAGATACAGACGTTCCAGCAGGAGATATCGGAACAGGGGCAAGAGAGATTGGTTACATGTTCGGACAGTACAAACGCATTCGCGGAGTATACGAAGGTGTGCTTACAGGAAAAGGATTAAGTTATGGTGGATCTCTTGCGAGAACAGAAGCAACAGGATATGGTCTGTTATATCTGACAGAAGAGATGCTGAAATTAAATGGAATCGAACTTGCAGGCAAGACAGTTGCAGTGTCAGGTTCTGGTAATGTTGCAATCTACGCAACACAAAAAGCACAGGAGCTTGGAGCAAAAGTTGTGACAGTGAGTGATTCTACAGGATGGGTATACGATCCGGAAGGAATTGATGTTGCGGCATTGAAAGAGATCAAAGAAGTAAAACGTGCGCGTTTGACAGAATATAAAAATTATCGTCCAAACTCTGAGTATCATGAAGGACGAGGCGTATGGAATGTGAAAGTGGATATCGCCCTTCCATGTGCAACTCAGAACGAATTACATTTAGAGGATGCAAAAGCGTTAGTTGCCAACGGTGTTATTGCAGTGGCAGAAGGTGCAAACATGCCTACAACAATGGAAGCTACGGAATATCTTCAGGCAAATGGTGTATTGTTCGCACCAGGTAAGGCTGCAAATGCTGGTGGAGTTGCTACATCTGCGCTTGAGATGTCACAGAACAGCGAACGTCTGAGCTGGACATTCGAAGAAGTTGACAGCAAGCTGAAAGGTATTATGGTAAATATTTGCCACAATATGGCAGATGCTGCTGAGAAATACGGAGCAAAAGGAAATTACGTAGTAGGTGCCAATATCGCCGGATTTGAGAAGGTTGTAGAGGCTATGACAGCACAGGGAATTGTGTAAAAATTTGAAAAAATAAAAAAAATTAAAAAAAGTGTTGACATTTTGTCGAAGATGATAGTATAATAGCAGAGCGGGTTAGAGATAACCCGCAAGCATATGGGATCATAGCTCAGCTGGGAGAGCATCTGCCTTACAAGCAGAGGGTCATAGGTTCGAGCCCTATTGGTCCCATGATATTACCATCATATTATCGAATGTGGTAATATGGCATCGACTACTAAGTTCGAAAGAACCTCACTAAGGGCGTCGATGTGCATCGCACGTAAGTGACAAGAGAACTGTCACTAAGTGCTCATAGCAAGGCGGGATAGCTCAGTTGGCTAGAGCACACGGTTCATACCCGTGGTGTCGCTGGTTCAAATCCAGTTCCCGCTACTATATGGGATCATAGCTCAGCTGGGAGAGCATCTGCCTTACAAGCAGAGGGTCATAGGTTCGAGCCCTATTGGTCCCATAACATTTCACTTAGCAGTGAGGTGTATTTCAAACAGAATATGGCGGGATAGCTCAGTTGGCTAGAGCACACGGTTCATACCCGTGGTGTCGCTGGTTCAAATCCAGTTCCCGCTACTAAGAAGAAGGGGTTGATGCTGGTGCGTTAGCCTCTTTTTGCGTAATAAAAAATTCCATAAAAAGGAGAGTGGCATAGATGAGAGTAGGATTAGGATATGATGTGCATAAATTGACAGAGGGAAGAGATTTAATTTTAGGGGGCGTGAATATTCCATACGAGAAAGGACTGCTAGGTCATTCTGATGCGGATGTGCTTGTTCATGCAATTATGGATGCACTTTTGGGAGCAGCGGCACTTGGAGATATCGGAAAGCATTTTCCGGACAGCGATGAGCGATATAGAGGAATTTCCAGTATTCTCCTGCTTCAGCACGTGGGAAAACTTTTGGACGAGCATCTTTATGTGATTGAGAATATTGATGCTACGATTATTGCACAGCGCCCAAAGATGCTGCCGCATATAGAGATGATGAGAAAAAATATTGCCGAGGCGTTGAAAATCGAGGTGGATCAGGTAAATGTAAAGGCGACGACAGAAGAAGGCCTTGGATTTACAGGGAATGGAGATGGAATTTCTTCTCAGGCAATCTGTGCGATTGAAAAGATTACAAATCTTGCCAGCTATAAAGTGGCTGACAGTGAAGAAAAAAATTGCGCCGGTTGCAGGGGGTGTGTAAGAAGCAATGGTAAGGAAGCGTAAAGAATGAATCTGAGAAAATTAGAAAAGACGGAACATGAGAAGACGCGGAGACTTTGGGAGGAGATTTTTACCGAAGATACGGAGGCGTTTTTGGATTATTATTATAGTATTAAAACAGCTGAAAATGAGATTTTTGTCATGGAAGAAGATCAAACGATTCGGTCAATGCTCCAACTGAATCCTTACCGGCTGCGTGTGAACAAAGCGAGCTTTTCTACGAACTACATTATTGCGGTTGCGACAGATGAAAAATACCGGAAACGTGGGCTGATGGGACGGCTTTTAAAACATGCGATGCGAGAAATGTATGACAGAAAAGAACCATTTACGTTTTTGATGCCGGCTGCGGAGGCGATATACTATCTGTATGATTTTCGATTTGTCTACAATCAAGGGCAATGTGAAGTGTCGGGGAGAGAGAAAAAAGAAGAGACGCTAAAGATTGTCCTTGCAGATGAGAAGGACTGTGCAAAACTTGCAGAATTTGCAAATCAATTTCTGAAGGATGAGCAGGTTGTGGCAGTGCGGGATGAGAAGTATTATAGAACGGTTCTCGCAGAGCAGAAAAGTGAACAAGGTGGAATTGTCATGGCAAAGAGAGATGATCACATCGTGGGAATGTACTGTTATGCGAAAGGGGAGCGGTATGAGATTCGTGAACCACTGTTTTTGAGAGAAGAAGATTTTTTGCATGCCGTTTATACATTGACTGGAAATGAACAGGAACGTGTAAAATGCGGTGCATATGGAACAGAAAAAGAAGTGCCGATGATCATGGTGCGGATTTTGTATTTAGAGACCTTCTTAAAATGCTTTTCTTTAAAAGAAGATGTGGATTTTTATGTACAAGTTATAGATTCATTTTTGGAAGAGAACAATCATATCTTTCATATTGTTGGAGATTCGCTGAACGGCGTGACTGTTGTGAGAAGGTGTGAAGCACCGGAGCATTCCTGTGGAGTAATTTCTGTTGGAGAGCTCACAAATTTAATGTTTGGCTATCCCTCCAAAGAAGATGGACATCTCAAAAAAGAATTAAAAGAAAATCTTAAAAAGTTTATTCCGTTGTCAAAAGTTTTTTTGAATGAAGTAGTATAAAGGTTGACAAAACAAAAAAATTTTCATAAACTGTATAAATATAGTGAGAAAGACTTAGAACGAAAAGAGTAGTATATTTGGAACTGACAGAGAGAGATTGCCATCGGCTGAAAGCAATTTTGAGGAAAGAATATATGAAGTGCATTCGGGAGTTGGTTTGGCGAACAGACAGTAGCCGAATTCGGGCAGCATACGTTACATGCATCAAGTGAAGGAAGGAGATTCCTTTATTAGAGTGGAACCGCGGATTGAACTTCGTCTCTAGAGTGTTTAGAGGCGAAGTTTTTTATTGCACAGGAAATTGCGCCCTGTGCAATAATTGCGACATAGAAGATCTGTGAATTTGGGAGGAACGTTGATGGGAATGATATCATATATAAAAGAGGAATTAAACGTAATCAAAGAACGAGATCCTGCCATCAAGACAGGGATGGAGGTGCTTCTTTATTCCAGTTTTAAAGCCATATTGAGTTATCGGGTGGCACATAAGCTGTTTTTGAACAAACACTATTTTCTTGCGAGATGGGTTTCGCAGCGTGCTGCCAGAAAGACCGGCATAGAGATTCATCCGGGGGCGACCATCGGAAAAGGGCTCTTTATCGATCACGGAAGCGGTGTGATCATAGGAGAGACGACGGTGATCGGTGACAATGTGACACTGTATCAGGGAGTCACACTTGGAGGAACCGGAAAGGAAAAGGGGAAACGGCATCCGACGTTGGAAGACAATGTTATGGTGAGCGCCGGAGCGAAGATTCTTGGCTCTTTCACGATAGGAGAGAACTCAAAGATAGGTGCAGGCTCAGTTGTTCTGGAAGAAGTCCCGCCAAATTGTACAGTGGTCGGTGTACCGGGAAGAATTGTGAGAATGGGTGATAAAAAAATCCCGAGAACAGATATGGATCAGGTGCATTTACCGGATCCGGTACTGAATGACCTAAGAGAACTTCATCAGGATAATCTGAAATTGAAAAAACAATTAAAAGAATTAGAAAGTCAGCTCAGATGTGTCACTAAGAAGGACGCAGATGATGCACAAGAAGGAGGACATTATGAAATTATATAACACATTATCAAGAAGAAAAGAAGAATTTATTCCGTTGGAAGAAGGAAAAGTTAAGATGTATGTCTGCGGTCCGACGGTATACAATTTTATCCATATCGGAAATGCAAGACCGATGATTGTATTTGATACAGTGAGACGTTATTTTGAGTACAAAGGCTATGATGTGAACTTTGTATCAAACTTTACAGACGTCGATGATAAGATTATCAAAAAAGCGATTGAGGAAGGTGTATCTGCAAATGAGATTTCGCAGAGATACATTGCAGAATGCAAAAAAGATATGGCTGGGATGAACGTGAAGCCTGCCACAAAGCATCCGCTTGCAACAGAAGAAATCTGTGGCATGATCGAGATGATTCAGGAATTGATCGATAAGGGGTATGCTTACGAAAAGAATGGTACGGTGTATTTCCGCACAAGAAAGTTTGATGAGTATGGAAAGCTTTCTCATAAGAATTTGGATGATCTGCAGTCAGGAGGACGCTCTCTGTTAGTGTCGGGGGAAGACGAAAAAGAAGACCCATTGGATTTTGTTCTTTGGAAACCGAAAAAAGAAGGAGAGCCGGCGTGGGAGTCGCCTTGGTGCGACGGACGTCCGGGATGGCATATTGAGTGTTCTGTGATGTCGAAAAAATATCTCGGAGATCAGATTGACATCCATGCGGGAGGGGAGGACCTTGTATTCCCGCACCATGAAAACGAGATTGCACAAAGTGAGGCGGCAAATGGAAAAGAGTTTGCAAGGTATTGGATGCACAATGCATTTTTAAATATTGATAACCGTAAGATGTCAAAATCACTTGGTAACTTCAGAACAGTGAGAGAAATCAGCGAACAGTATGACCTTCAGGTACTTCGTTTCTTTATGCTGAGTGCACATTACAGAAGCCCGTTGAACTTTAGTGCTGATTTAATGGAAGCATCAAAAAATGGTCTCACACGTATCGTGACCGCTGTGGACAATCTGAAACATTTGGAAAATGCAACTTCGGCTGAGGCGATGACAGATGTGGAGAAGGAAACCTTCGAAAAGACGAAAGAATTCGTGGAGGGCTTTGAGACGGCGATGGAAGATGATTTTAATACTGCCGATGCAATTGCTTCTATTTTTGAACTTGTAAAATTTGCAAATACGACTGCGACAGCAGAAAGTTCAAAAGAGTATTTGAAAGGACTTCATGATCTGATTGTGAAGCTGGCAGATGTACTTGGATTGATTGTAGAAAAAGAAGAGGAGTTGCTTGCAGAAGATATTGAAAAGCTGATCGAGGAGCGCCAGGCGGCGAGAAAAGAAAAGAATTTTAAACGTGCAGATGAGATTCGTAACGAGTTGTTGGAAAAAGGAATTATTTTAGAGGATACACGTGAAGGAGTAAAATGGAAAAGAGCATAGGGTTTGAATTTGATTCCTATATGCAAGAAGTTTTTCAAATGAAAGAGGTGGATGTTCACAGTTATTCACCTCTTACATTGGCATATATAGGAGATAGTATATATGATTTGATTATCAAAAGCCTTGTGATCAATCAAGGCAACCGCCAGGTGAATAAGCTGCACAAGGAGACCAGCATGTATGTTCAGGCGTCCACACAGTCTCTCATGATGCGCGCGATGCAGGAAGAGCTGACAGAAGAAGAACATGCGGTTTACAAGCGTGGAAGAAACGCAAAATCGGTATCTCCGGCAAAAAATCAATCGATTACCGATTATAGAAGAGCAACCGGATTCGAGGCGTTGCTCGGATATCTGTATTTGAAAAAAGAATGGAAACGAATGTTGGATTTGGTGAAAATCGGTCTGGACAGTTTGAAAGAAAAAGAAGTGTAGGAGGCTTATATGAGCGAAGAGATAAAGGTAGAAAATTTGATGGTTGAGGGACGCAATGCAGTGATTGAGGCATTTCGCTCCGGTAAACCTGTGGATAAGCTGTTTGTGCTTGACGGCTGTCAGGATGGTCCGGTCCGCACAATTATCAGAGAGGCGAAAAAACATGATACTATCATTAATTTTGTGACAAAAGAACGATTGGATCAGATTTCTGAGACAAAGAAACATCAAGGTGTGATTGCATATGCAGCGGCCTATGAGTATTCAGAAGTGGAAGACATGTTGGAACTGGCAAAGAAGAAGGACGAAGATCCGTTTTTGATTTTGCTTGATAACATTGAAGATCCACATAATCTTGGTGCGATCATCCGTACCGCAAACCTTGCAGGGGCACATGGCGTGATCATTCCAAAGAGACGTGCAGTCGGGCTTACAGCTACTGTTGCAAAGACATCTGCGGGAGCGCTTAATTATACTCCGGTCGCAAAGGTGACAAATCTCGCAAAAACAATGGAAGAGCTGAAAGAAAAAGGGTTATGGTTTGTCTGTGCAGATATGGGCGGCGAATCCATGTACCGACTGAATCTGACAGGTCCAATCGGGATGGTTATTGGAAATGAAGGAGATGGAGTAAGCCGGCTTGTGAAAGAAAAATGTGATTTCATCGCATCTATTCCGATGAAAGGTGACATTGATTCTTTGAATGCATCTGTGGCGGCAGGTGTATTAGCATATGAGATTGTAAGACAGCGTTTGCAGTAGTTTTAGGAGAAAAAGAATGTCTGATTATGGAAAAATGACAGATGAGCAGCTAATCTGCAATCTGCGGGCAGGGGAACAGGAAATTACCGATTATGTCATGGATAAGTATAAATTTCTTGTGAAGAAAAAGGCGAAAGAGATGTATCTTCTCGGTGGGGAAAACGATGACTTGATTCAGGAGGGGATGATCGGACTTTTCAAAGCGGTGCGTGATTATGACAGTGAGCAGGGAACGTCCTTTGCAAGTTTTGCGGATCTTTGTATATCAAGACAGATGTACAGTGCAATCAAAGCGTCTCAGAGGCAGAAACATATGCCGTTGAACTCTTATATTTCCCTGTATGAGCAGGGAGAGGATACACAGGAAGAAAAACAGCAGCCTCTGATCGAGACGATTCAGACAATGAAAGACAATAATCCAGAGGAGTTGTTCCTGAATAAAGAATATCTGCAGATGATTGAGCAGGAGTTAAAACAAAGGTTGAGTGATCTGGAAAATCGGGTACTGCATTTGCATTTGTTGGGAATCGATTATCAGACGATTGCAAAGCTTTTGGATAAAAGCCCGAAATCCATTGATAATGCACTGCAGCGAATTAAAGCGAAAATGGCAGGGATTGTGCAGATATAGAAGCCACCCGGCGAAATATGTATTACAAAATAGCGCTACACTTTGCGGGTGTGGCGCTATTTTTGCGTTTGTTGTTAGTTACAAGGGTAATCACTGCACAAAGCATAGCGATAAAGGAAAACAAATCAGACCATGTTACCATAAGCACCAACCCCCTTTCTACTGGGTGGCTGGCATAGCACCTCATCAGCTCCCTGGGTAAGTATACTATTACCAATGTACAGTATTTCTTATATTGTAAAAAATCGTGGAATTTTGAATTTGATATGATAAAAAGAAAAGAACCATTGAAAAATCAAAGGTTCTGAGTACAGCTGCTGGCGGGACTTGAACCCGTGACCTCCGCCTTACCAAGGCGACGCGCTACCGACTGCGCCACAGCAGCATATATTTTTACAACAAATTTATATTACTATAGCTTGTTTCATCTGTCAATGTTATTTTTAGTAAAAAATTTTCGAAGTGAAACCATTTTAGGGAATTCGCTGTCTAATAGATGAAGACAATTTTATGGAGCATGGATGTACCTACGTGAAAGTTACAGAGAAATCATAGCAAAATGCAGATTACGTGTTGTTCCAAACTTTATTTTATGGTATCCTATAGAATAAAGTGAATCTTCTGTGAAGTGGTCTTGGATTTTACGGAAGAAGAATAGATAGTGGAGGAATGACATGGAAAACGAAGTAGTTTCAAAAAATTTTATAGAACAGGAAATTGAAAAAGATTTAAGAGAAGGTGTATATGATACGGTATGCACAAGATTCCCGCCGGAGCCGAATGGATATCTTCATATCGGACATGCAAAATCTATTTTGCTGAACTATGGATTGGCACAGAAATATAACGGTACATTCCATATGCGTTTTGATGATACGAATCCAACAAAAGAGAAAGTGGAATTTGTAGAGTCTATTAAAGAAGATATCAAATGGCTTGGAGCAGACTGGAAAGACAATCTGTTTTTTGCATCAGATTATTTTGACCAGATGTATGAATGTGCTGTAAAATTAATCAAAAAAGGAAAAGCATATGTATGTGATCTGACAGCGGAAGAGATTCGCGAGTACAGAGGAACTTTGACAGAACCGGGAAGAAACAGCCCGTACCGTGAACGTACGGTGGAAGAGAATTTAGAGCTGTTCGAGGCGATGAAAAATGGAGAGTTTGAAGATGGGGAGAGAGTGCTCCGTGCGAAAATCGATATGGCATCACCGAACATCAACATGCGTGACCCGATCATTTACCGTGTGGCACATATGACGCATCACAATACAGGTGATAAATGGTGTATTTATCCAATGTACGATTTCGCACATCCGATTGAAGATGCGATTGAGAAAATCACACATTCTATCTGTACATTAGAGTTTGAAGATCACAGACCACTGTATGACTGGGTTGTAAGAGAATGTGAGTTTGAACCGGCACCAAGACAGATTGAGTTTGCAAAATTATATTTGACAAATGTGGTGACAGGAAAGAGATATATCAAAAAATTAGTCGAAGACGGTATTGTAGATGGATGGGATGATCCAAGACTTGTATCAATTGCGGCACTTAGAAGACGTGGATTTACACCGGAATCATTGAAGATGTTCGTAGATCTCTGCGGAGTGTCTAAGAGCAACAGCTCTGTGGACTACGCAATGTTAGAATACTGTATCCGTGAAGATTTGAAGATGAAAAAATCACGTATGATGGCAGTGCTTGATCCGATCAAGCTGATCATCGACAATTATCCGGAAGGACAGGTTGAATATTTGGATGTGGCAAATAATTTGGAAAATGAAGAATTAGGATACCGTAAAGTACCTTTCTGCAGAGAGCTTTACATTGAGAGAGAAGACTTTATGGAAGAGCCACCGAAAAAATATTTCCGTTTGTTCCCAGGAAACGAAGTGCGCCTGATGCATGCGTATTTTGTAAAATGTGAAAGCTTTGTAAAAGATGAAAACGGTAATATCACAGAGATTCACTGTACGTATGATCCAGAGACAAAATGTGGAAGTGGATTTACAGGAAGAAAAGTAAAAGGTACGATTCACTGGGTACCAGCTCCATATGCAGTGAAAGCAGAAGTACGTCTTTATGAAAATATTGTTGACGAAGAAAAAGGTGTTTACAATAAAGAGGACGGTTCTTTGAACTTGAATCCAAATTCATTGACGATCTTGAAAGACTGCTATTTAGAGCCAAGCTTTGACGATGCAAAAGCATATGACAGCTTCCAGTTTGTGAGAAACGGATATTTCTGTATTGATGCGAAAGATTCAAAACCGGATGCGCTTGTATTTAACCGTATCGTATCCTTGAAGAGCTCTTTCAAACTGCCAAAATAAACAGATGAATGAATTGACAATCAATTTGAAGACAAAATCGGATATGCCACTGTATGAGCAGATTTACCGGCATATTAAGACAGAGATTCAAAGCGGGCGGATTGCCTGCAGAGAAAAACTGCCTTCTACACGGGCTCTCTCCAGACATTTGGAGGTGAGCCGAAGTACGGTAGAGCTGGCATATGAACAGCTTTTGTCGGAAGGGTATATTGAGTCGGAGCCGTGTAAAGGCTTTTTTGCCGCACAATTGGAAGGATTGTATCAATTTGCGGAGCTTAACATGGTATCAAAAGCAGGAGAGAAAACCGAGAAGAAAAAATACCGTTATGATTTCAGCCCGCGTGGAATTGATTTGAGCAGCTTCCCGTATAATGTGTGGAGAAAATTATCAAAAGAAATATTGGTGGACGATCGAACGGACTTGTTCCGTCTCGGAAATTCACAGGGAGAAGAGGGGCTTCGAAATGCAATCCGTAACTACCTGTATCAGGCACGTGGAGTGAATTGTCAGCCGGAACAGATTATTGTCGGTGCGGGAAATGATTATCTGCTTATGCTGCTTAGCATGGTGATGGGAGAGCAACGAAAGGTTGCATTTGAGAATCCTACTTACAAGCAGGCGTATCGTTTGTTTCGAAATCTTTCCTGTGAAGTGATGACGATTGATATGGATAAATATGGAATGGAAGTCTCAAAATTGTGTGAATCAAATGCAGACACCGCATATGTTATGCCGTCTCACCAATATCCGCTTGGTATCGTTATGCCGATCAAAAGAAGAATGGAACTGCTCAGATGGGCGGGAGAATCCGAAGAAAGATATATTATAGAAGACGATTATGACAGTGAGTTTCGGTACAAAGGAAGACCGATTCCGGCATTGCAGGGATATGATATGAATGATAAAGTGATTTATCTTGGGACTTTTTCAAAGTCGCTGGCGCCGGCAATCCGAATCAGTTACATGGTACTTCCAAAACGACTTCTTACAGCATATAATGAAAAGTGCAGATTTTTAAGCTCGACGGTCTCAAAAGTCGATCAGTTTATTATCCAACGGTTTATCGAAGAAGGATATTATGAGCGTCATCTGAATAAAATGAGAGCACTTTATAAAAACAGACATGATATATTAATGGCTGGGTTAAAATCGTTGCTTACGAGATGCAGTATTTCGGGAGAGCATGCAGGAGTACATTTACTTTTAACGTTTCCATCGGGAGAAAAAGAAAAAGAACTGATCAGACAGGCGGAAGAAAAAGAAATCAGAGTTTATGGATTGTCAGAATATGATATTGATGAACAAAAAGACGCAAAAGCAACGATATTGCTCGGATATGCAAATATGAGTGAAGAAGCGATTCGAGATGCGAGCAACATCCTGTGTGAGATATGGAAATAAAAGGAGTTCCAACTGTGGAACTCCTTTTATTTCTTTTATACTTCTGCGTCCTGTTCAGATGAGGTTTCTTCCTCGGCGGGTGTCTCCTCTGTCTCCTGATTGAGCGAAACATAAGATCTTTGGGTGACTGGTTCTAAGTCACTGTCCAGATCAAAATCCTCATCTTCAAAATCATCTGAAAATTCACTGTTATCGTCAAGTGTATGTTGCTTTTTCTTGAAAAATGCAATTCCAATGCCGATTGCAGCACCAATGCCTGCAAGTGCTAATAAAAATTTACTCCATTTTTTTGACATATGATGACTCCTTTCTGAAAATAATATGATTCATTGAAAAACATTATAATACTTTTGTCGGAAAAATGAAAGGGGAATTCAGCCGATTGTTGTTTCTGTATCAGAATTGTGTTAGACTAACTCTTATATAGTAGAAAAGGAAGTGAGAGTATTGAACAAAGAACCTGTAAAAAAAGCGAAAAAGGGAATATTGAGTATTGTATTTAGCAGAATTTCGTTGCTTGCGGTATTATTGATCATCCAGATTGCTTTGATTGTAGGGACAGTCACATATTTGGAAGACTATGCAACTTACATTTATGTGATTTTTATCGTGTTGGAAGTGATTTCTGTCGTTTATATTATAAACAGTAAAAGCAATCCTGCGTTTAAGACTTCGTGGATATTGTTTATCCTTTTAATTCCGATTGTGGGAACAGTGTTTTATCTGTTTATGAAAATACAGCCTGGAACAAGTTATTTGGACCATCGCCTCAGGACATTGAATGATGCGACATCGCCATTTATGAAACAGGATAAGGAGACGGTGGAGGCGCTTCGTGTATCGAAGCCTGCCAATGCCAATCTTGCACATTATCTGACACATCAGGCGGCATTTCCTGTGCATCGAAATACAGAAGTGACGTATTTTCCTCTTGGAGAAAATAAATTTAAGGAGATGAAAAAGCAGTTAAGACTTGCAGAAAAATATATTTTTCTAGAGTATTTTATAGTGGAAGAAGGTATCATGTGGAATGAGATACTGGATATTCTCATTGATAAGGTCTCAAAAGGTGTGGAGGTCCGTTTCATGTATGACGGAATGTGCAGTATGGTACAACTGCCTTACCATTATCCGAAGACGATGAAAAAATATGGAATTAAATGTAAGATGTTCAGCCCGATCAAACCGGTTCTCTCTTCACATCAGAATAACAGAGATCACAGGAAAATATGTGTGATCGATGGACGTGTTGCGTTTACTGGGGGAATCAATCTGGCGGATGAGTATATTAATCAGAAAGTCCGTTTCGGACACTGGAAGGATACGGCAGTCATGTTAAAGGGAGAGGCAGTTCAGAACTTTACGATGATGTTTCTTCAGATGTGGAATGTCAGCGAGCGGGGAAAGGAAGATTATGCGAAATATCTTACCCCTAAGTCACTTGACATCAGAAGAGAACTTGGTTTTGTGCTTCCGTATGCAGACAGCCCATTTGATCATGAAAATATTGGAGAGCAGGTGTACTTTCATTTGCTGAATCATGCAAAAAAATACGTGCACATTATGACGCCATACCTGATTTTAGATAATGAGATGGTGACAAATCTTACTTATACAGCAAAATGTGGAATTGAAGTTATCATTATTATGCCGCATATTCCGGATAAGTGGTATGCGTTTGCAGTAGCGCAGACCTATTATGAAGAACTGATCAGTGCGGGAGTGCAGATTTACGAATATACACCGGGATTTGTACATGCGAAAGTGTTTGTGTCGGACAATGATACTGCGACGGTCGGGACGATCAATCTTGATTATCGCAGTTTGTATCACCATTTTGAATGTGGTACATTTATTTATAACAATCCAGTCGTGTGGGAGATTGAACGTGATTTCCAAAATACTTTAAAAGCATGTCAGAAGATTACGATGCTTGATGTGAAAGCAAGAAGAATCGGTATGAAGATGGTCGGAAGAGTTTTAAGACTGATTGCACCTTTGATGTAAACAAACAAATATCGAAAAAAATATTGCATAACACGGAGAAAGTATAGTATAATTCTATCGGTGCTTTATAAGCAGTGCTAAAGTATTTTATAAGAAGACACAATAATAAAGTGATTTGTAAATGCGTGACATTACAAAGTAAGATGGGAGAGAAAAACACATGGAAAGAAAAGTTGGAACAATTTCAAGAGGAGTTCGTTGTCCAATCATTAGAGAAAATGATAATTTAGCTGATATTGTAGTAGAAAGCGTATTGGACGCTGCAAAAAGCGAAGGATTTGAACTGAGAGACAGAGATGTTATTTCTGTTACAGAGTCAATTGTAGCAAGAGCACAGGGAAATTACGCTTCTATTGATGCCATTGCAGAAGATGTAAAAGCAAAATTAGGCGGAGAGACAATCGGAGTAATCTTCCCAATCTTATCAAGAAATAGATTTGCTATCTGTCTCAGAGGAATCGCTGCCGGAGCAAAAAAAGTTGTTTTGATGTTAAGCTACCCAAGTGATGAAGTGGGAAATGAACTTGTATCACTGGATAAATTAGATGAGGCAGGAATCAACCCATACAGCGATGTTCTTACATTGGAAAAATACAGAGAATTATTTGGCGAGAACAAGCACGAATTTACAGGTGTAGATTATGTAGATTACTATGCAAATATCATCAAAGAAGCAGGGGCAGAAGTAGAAGTTATTTTTGCGAATAATCCAAGAACAATCTTAAACTATACAAAGAATGTGTTGAACTGTGATATTCATACACGCGTTAGAACAAAACGTATTTTACGGGAGAATGGCGCAGAAAGAGTATGCGGATTAGACGATATTTTGAATGCATCGGTAAATGGAAGCGGATACAATACAAAATATGGATTATTGGGATCTAATAAATCGACAGAAGACAAAATTAAATTATTCCCGAATGAGTGTTTTGATTTAGTGGAAGATATTCAGAAACAGATTTTGGATAAGACTGGAAAGCATGTAGAAGTTATGGTATATGGAGATGGTGCGTTCAAAGATCCACAAGGAAAGATCTGGGAACTTGCTGATCCGGTTGTATCACCAGCTTACACAGAAGGTCTGATCGGAACACCGAATGAAGTGAAGTTAAAATATCTTGCAGATAATGATTTCAAAGATTTAAGTGGGGAAGCATTGAAAGAAGCAATTTCAAAGCGTATCAGAGAAAAGAGCGATAATCTTGTTGGAGATATGGCGTCTCAGGGAACAACTCCGAGACAGTTGACAGATCTTATCGGTTCTTTGTGTGACCTTACAAGTGGCTCAGGAGATAAAGGAACACCAGTTGTATTGGTTCAGGGATATTTTGATAATTATACAAACTAATAAAAAAATGGTGCTGCATAATATATGCAGCACCATTTTTAGGTGTACCAGAAATTATAATAACCGAATTCCGTTAGCAAAGGCTGTGTCTACAATCTCTTCCGGCCATGTAGAAGACTGTACTTCTCCGATATGAGCTTTTCTTAGGCAGTACATACAAATACGGGACTGTCCAAGACCTCCGCCGATTGTATATGGAAGTTCATGATTCAAAAGAGCTTTTTGGAAATCAAGTTCCGCCCGTTCCGGACAGCCGGCCAAGCCAAGCTGACGTTCTAATGCTTCCTCATCAACACGGATTCCCATGGAAGAAAGTTCTAATGCAATGTCAAGAACCGGATAATATACAATGATATCGCCGTTCAATTCCCAGTCGTCATAATCCGGTGCACGCCCATCATGCTTCTCGCCGGAAATCAATTCTTTTCCGATTTGAGAGATGAAGACAGCTCCCTTTTCTTTGACAATCTTATATTCTCTTTCCTTAGGAGTGGAAGAAGGATATAGATTTTCCAATTCCTGTGAAGTGATGAAAGTGATCTCTTCCGGAAGAATCGGATCTATGTAGTTATATCTTCTGGAGATATATTCTTCTGTCTCGCGAAGCGCAGCGTATACTTTGCGGACAGTGTACTGCAATGTCTCCATATTGCGTTCTTCTTTAGAAATTACTTTTTCCCAATCCCATTGATCGACATAAATCGAATGTATGTTATCGGTATCCTCGTCTCTTCTGATTGCATTCATATCTGTATATAAACCCTCACCTGAGTGGAAACCGTAGCGCTTTAATGCATAGCGTTTCCATTTTGCAAGGGAATGTACAATTTCCACCGGGGTATCGTTCTGCTCTTTGATTCCAAACGCTACTGGACGTTCCACACCATTTAAGTTGTCGTTCAGTCCAGACTCCGGTTTGACAAAAAGTGGAGCGGATACACGTGTCAGATGCAGTGATTTTGCGAGGGCACGCTCAAAGTGGTCTTTGATTTCTTTGATTGCAACTTCTGTCTCACGAATCGTAAGTGGTGCAGTGTATCCTTCAGGGATGATTAAATGTTTCATATGCAAGTCTCCTTTTTACTAAGATTATCGAACGTGTGGCTTTGAATTACACAAACGATAGTAATAGTGTAGTGTCAGTAATGGCAATGTGTCAAGAGAAAATAAGGAATTCGCATAGAAAAACTTAAGAATTGAGTTAGAAAGATTTTATACAACTGACACAAGTTAGTCATGAATTGTTGTTAAAATAAAATTGTTTCAAAAAGGAATATAAATGTAAAAGTATGAATATAATGATAAAGTTGGAAATAGATATAGATGGAGGAATTTAGTATGCAGAAAGAAAAGAAACAGAAATATCAGGAAATGATATCGATTGAGGAATACCTGATGAAGAGACGAAAACAAAAAGAAATCGAAGACAGACAATTCAGACAAGAAGAAAGCCCTGCCTTTTTTGCGGCAGAGCTATATGTGTAACACAGAGTTAGTCATCCTTATTCTTGTGCGACAATCTGTAAAACAGTGTGTATGCATATAAAAGAACCGGAAGCAGGATTGTCGCAGCAATAGAAGCTTTGAATAGCCACATTGTATTTGGTGAATCAAAAATTGCAAAGAAAAGAGTGCTCAGATAAAGCGTTGCTAACAGAATAACGCCTAAGAGCGCAAGAAATCGTTTTGTCTTACTCATAACTATCGTCTCCTCATATATGATAGTTTGATTATAGCGATAGATTTTCAAAAATGCAAATAGAAACTATTGACCAGAAAGTTGTATGGTGATATTCTATAAAAAAGAAGCTTTTAAATGATGAAAAACTATACAAAATGGTTAAAATGTAAAGAATCAAGGAGGTTTCGACAATGAAAAAAATTATGAACAATGTGGATGCGGTAGAGAATGAAATGGTTTTGGGAATGGTAAAAGCATATCCGCAATATATAAAAAAATTAGATTGCGGAAATGTAGTAGTAAGAGCCAGAAAAAAAGAAGGAAAAGTTGCTCTGATCAGTGGTGGCGGAAGCGGACATGAGCCGGCACATGGTGGATTTGTAGGAGAAGGTATGCTGGATGCTGCCGTTGCGGGACCGGTCTTTACTTCTCCGACACCGGATCAGATTTATGAAGGTATCAAAGCGATAGCGACGGACAAAGGTGTCTTTATGGTTGTAAAGAACTACACCGGGGATGTTATGAATTTTGAGATGGCAGCAGAGATGGCGGAGATGGACGGTATTCCAGTCAAATATGTTGTTACGAATGATGATGTTGCGGTTCAGGACAGTTTGTATACAGTTGGGCGCCGTGGTGTGGCAGGAACGATTTTTGTACATAAAATAGCAGGCGCGAAAGCGGAGGAAGGTGCAGAGCTTGAAGCGGTACAGGCAGTTGCACAAAAAGTGGTCGACAATGTGAGAACCATGGGAATGGCAATCAAGCCTTGCACGGTTCCGGCAGCAGGGAAACCGGGATTTGAGCTGAGTGACGATGAGATGGAGGTAGGAATCGGAATTCACGGGGAACCGGGGACGCACAGGGAACCGTTGAAAAAGGCAGATGAGATTGTAGATATGCTGCTGGAAAAGATTCTGGCGGATATTGATTATGCGGATAGCGAAGTGGCTGTTTTGATCAACGGCGCAGGAGGAACTCCTCTTATGGAATTATTTATTGTAAACAACCATGTGTCAGATGTACTCGCTGCGAAAGGAATCAAAGTATATAAGACGTTTGTCGGAAATTATATGACATCGATTGAAATGGACGGATTGTCAATTTCTCTGTTGAGATTGGATGACGAGATGAAGAAACTGCTGGATGCAAAGGCAGATACACCCGCATTTAAGGCATAATGTAGAAAGAAGGAACGACTTATGGTAAATCAACAAAAGGTAATTGAAATTTTAAGAAACATCGGAGAGACGATTGAGAAAGAAAAACTGTTTTTGACGGAACTTGATAATGTAATCGGTGATGGGGATCATGGAATTAACCTTTCACGCGGTTTTCAGGAGGTGGAAAAAAAGTTAGATACGCTTGCTGATAAAGATATTGGAACGATTTTAAAGACGGTTGGAATGACACTTGTATCTACGGTGGGAGGCGCATCAGGACCACTTTATGGGACCGCATTTATGAAGGCAGGGCAATTGATGGCAGGAAAAGATGCGGTGGACATCAATGATTTTGTGGAAATTCTAAGGGTTTCCATAGAGGGAGTTAAAATGCGCGGCAAATCCACAACCGGTGAAAAGACGATGCTGGATGCAATGGTTCCGGCGCTTGCTGCAATGGAAGGTGCTCTTAAGGCTGCAAAAGATCCGAAAGAAATATTGTTGGAAGGAGTGGAGGCAGCAGAGGATGGTGTCGCATATACGAAGACTATCATTGCCACAAAGGGAAGAGCAAGCTATTTGGGAGAACGCAGTATTGGGCATCAGGATCCGGGAGCTACTTCGTTTACATTAATGCTAAGCGTGATTGCCAAAAGTTTGTAAGGAGGGTAAGTATGGTAGGAATTGTAATTGTATCTCATAGTCGGGAGTTGGCGGACAGCATTGTGGAGTTTACAAAGATGATGGCTCCGGAAGCGCTTATCCGTGCGGCGGGAGGTATGGATGACGGAACACTCGGGACGAGTTATGAAAAAATATATCAGGCAATCGAGGACGTTTATTCCGAAGACGGAGTGCTTGTGATGATGGACATGGGCAGTGCTGTTATGACAACAGAGATGGTTCTGGAGGAGATGTCTGACAAGAAAATTGAGATGATAGACTGCCCGATTGTAGAAGGAGCAGTGGCGGCCACGGTTGCCGCATCCGCAGGAGCTGATTTTGAAGAAGTGAAACAAAATGCATTGGAAGCAAAAACAGCTGCTAAATTTTGAAGTGTAAAACAAAGCATACTGAGAAAAAACAGTTTCGGTATGCTTGTTTTATGAAGAAAAATGAGATATAATAAAGCGATAAGAATGAAAATACAAAGGAGTTATAAACATGGCATTATTAGAAGAATGGAGAGCAGTTGCATATTCAAAGGAGATGGATCGTGCAGCATTACAAAAATTTTGGGGAACCTATTTTCAAATTGAAAAAAATATCTATGAGAAATTATTGACAAATCCGGATGAGGAAGTAAAAGGAACAGTCAAAGAACTTGCAGAAAAGTATGAAATTGACGTGTTTACAATGACAGGATTTTTGGATGGAATCAATGAAAGCTTAAAAGAAGAGAATCCAATTGAGACAATGGAAGAAGATACAGTTGTAAACCTGATCTTTGACAAAGAGAAGTTATATAAGAATATGGTGGATGCAAAAGCTGACTGGCTGTATGAATTACCACAGTGGAATAACATCTTTACACCAGAACGCAAGAGAGAATTGTATAAAGAACAGAAAAATTCGGGAACAGTCCGCAAAGAAAAGAAAGTTGGAAGAAATGATCCTTGTCCATGTGGAAGCGGGAAAAAGTATAAAAAATGCTGCGGTAAATAGTCCATGGCATCAGGATTCATTGCACTTGGAATTTTAAGTATCCTGTATTATGGATTTGTTGTATGGTATACGAAGCGATGGAATGGAACGTTTACATGGTTCTGGGCGGTGTTTGGATTGGCGAATATCGGAATCGGAATACTGACCAGGGGAATTCCGGTTTGGCTTGAGTATATTTTAACCGGTATTTTTATTGTTCTGTGGATGATTTTTTTCTGTGTGGAAGTGTTGATTCTTTGTGCGATGATATCAGTTGCTCCGAAAAATATGAAATACATTATTATTTTAGGGGCACAGATTCGCGGGAAAAGAGTGACTGAGGCATTGAAAAGAAGACTTGACCGTGGAATTCGTTATCTCAATGAGAATCCAGAGACGATTGTAATCGTATCGGGAGGCAGAGGGAAAGGTGAGGATATCACGGAGGCAGAAGCGATGGCAGAATATTTGGAAAATTGTGGGATTGATGCAAACAGAATCTGCCTGGAAGAAAAATCGACGTCAACATATGAGAATCTGAAAAAAAGTCTTGCTTTTATAGATGATGAGCGACGGGATAAAATAGGAATTGTTACAAATAACTTTCATATTTACCGAGCTGTGAAATTGGCAAAATCAATCGGATACAGAAAAGTTTACGCGATTACAGCAAGCAGTAATCTTGCTGTATTTCCAAATTATATGGTGAGAGAATTCTTTGCAGTGCTCGCTCTGTTTCTGAGACTGCGAAAGCACAAGACAGAAGAATAGATGTATAAAATAAAAACAGGTGTGAAATACTATCTCTGATAGAATTAGAAAAAATATAAGGAGGTATGATCATGCCAGAGTTGAAATGTACAGTACAGACATGTACGCACAATAAGCAATTTTATTGTGACCTTGATGCTATCGAGGTTCAGGGGGATTCTGCAAGAAAGTCAGATGAGACATGTTGTGGAAGCTTCGTGGAGCGAAAAGGAGATTCTTACAGCAATGTAACAGGAGAGGCGTCTCCGACAAGCAATGTCGACTGCAAAGCAGTTGAATGCATGTATAACAATGCGTGCAGATGCCATGCGGGTAAGATCAGCGTGGAGGGCAGCAACGCATGCAAATGCGGCGAGACCGAATGTGCAAGTTTTGAATGCAGTAAATAGTGAATAAGGTTGGGCGCAGTAAAGGTTTGAAACTTTTGCTGCGCCCTTAACTGTGTTCTTGTTGACGTTTTTAAGAAGGTAGCGTTATAATGAAACATAGATGTAAATTGAGCGAGGAAAGGATTCGAATACATATTATGGAAAATTCAAAGGAAACGAAAACTTATCATGATAAAAGACCTCAGTTTCGAAATAAAGGTCCTTCAAAATTAAGACAGCAGTTTGGAAAAGGAATGACAGCATTTCTTGTTGTTGCAGCAAGCATTGTTTTTTATTTTGCATTTTTGCGTTTTAATGGAATTTCTAATATTTTTGAAAAGATATTTCAGATATTAAAACCAATTATATATGGTCTTGTGATTGCATATCTTCTGAATCCGATTGTGAAATTGGTGGAAAGACATCTTACTCCTTTTTTGGAGAAAAAACTAAAGAAAAAAGAGACGGCACATAAAATTGGGCGGGGGAGCGGAATTTTCGCAGCTTTGATTTTTTCGGTGTTTGTGATTGTGGCACTGTGCAACATGCTGATTCCAGAATTATATAAAAGTATCCGAGATTTGATTGTGACACTTCCAGAGCAGATGAATAGCTGGGCACAAGATATGAATGCATTTTTAATCAGTAACTCAACTTTGGATACGATGCTGAAGAATATCATTACAGAGGGAACAGATACGGTGGAAAACTGGCTGAAGACGGATTTACTCCAACAGGCGAACACTTTAATGTCGAATCTGACGGTAGGAGTAATCAATGTTGTGAGTGAGATTATGAATGTGTTGATCGGGTTTATTGTCTCTGTCTATGTACTGTTTAGTAAGGAACTGTTTTCCGGTCAGTGCAAAAAGATTGTATATGCACTGATGAAACCGGATCACGCAAACATGACGCTTCATATTACGAAAAAGAGCAATGAGATTTTTGGCGGGTTTATCATTGGAAAAATCATTGATTCTGCGATTATCGGAGTATTGTGTTTTATAGCACTTAGCATTATGAAGATGCCATACACCCTTATTGTCAGCGTGATTGTCGGAGTGACGAACGTAATTCCGTTTTTCGGACCTTATATCGGAGCAATACCGAGTACGATTCTGATTATGATTGCAGAACCGATACAGGGGCTGTATTTTGCTATTTTTATATTGATTTTGCAGCAGATTGACGGGAATATCATTGGACCGAAGATTTTGGGAGACTCTACCGGTCTGTCCGCTTTCTGGGTTGTCTTTTCCATACTGCTTGGAGGAGGACTTTTCGGGTTTGTCGGAATGATCATGGGAGTGCCGACTTTCGCTGTCCTATATTATATTGCGCAAATGTTTATCAACCAAAAGTTGGAGCGCAAAAAACTTCCAACATCATCTGAAAGGTATGGCAGTGAAAGCTATGTGAATGATGAAGGAGAATTTATTGAATGTGAAGAAAAAGGAGAATAATTTATGCCGATTCGTGTACAAAATGATTTGCCGGTAAAAGAAATACTGGAACAAGAAAATATATTTGTGATGGATGAACATCGTGCGATGCATCAGGACATCCGTCCGATCAAGATTGGTCTGTTGAATCTGATGCCCTTGAAGGAGGATACAGAACTTCAGATTTTAAGATCACTGTCAAATACACCATTGCAGGTAGATGTGGTTTTTGTGAATGTGTCCAGCCATAAATCGAAAAATACATCGACCAGCCATCTCAACAAGTTTTATGTGTCGTTTGAAGAAATCAAAGACCAGAGATTTGATGGCTTTATCATCACAGGCGCTCCGGTAGAACAGATGCCGTTTGAGGAGGTTGACTACTGGGAAGAACTGAAAGAGATTATGGAATGGACAAAGACACATGTGACTTCTACAATGCACTTGTGCTGGGGAGCGCAGGCGGGACTTTACTATCATTATGGAATTGAAAAAGTACAGTTGGATGAAAAGGTATTTGGCGTGTTTGAACATCGTGTAAAAAATCGGAAAACACCATTGGTGAGGGGATTTGATGATGTGTTTTATGCACCGCATTCTCGTCATACAACGGTTCCGACAGAAGCAATTGAGAGTGAAGAACAGCTGATCATTCTTGCGGAATCAGAAGAAGCCGGAGTATTTCTGACGATGTCATTGGATGGAAAACAGATCTTTGTGATGGGTCATCCGGAATATGACCGTGTGACATTGAATAACGAATACATGCGAGATAAGAATAAGGGATTGGAGATTTCACTTCCTAAAAATTATTATCCAGATGACAATTTTGAGAACAGACCGCTTTTGACATGGCGCTCACATGCGAATAACTTATATACAAATTGGGTGAATTATTATGTATATCAGGTGACGCCGTATGACTTGTACGGAACACCGTTTTAATGCGGGATCTACGGGATTTGTTGAAAAGTCAAAGTATCGTAAAATGATGTTAAATATCGGGCAGTATTGCAAAATTGGGAGTACAAAGGGAGTATAAAAAAGCCCTTATGGGAGTACAAAAAGTATGATATAAACTGTCTTTTGGAACAATATTATGAGGGCGTATTGTGTAAGTGCAATATGCCCTTAAATTTATGAGAAAAGTAATGCTAAAGACTAGGAAATGTGATAGAATGGCAGGAATAAACAGATTTGAAATTATGGAGGTGTAGTAATGCACAAAACTATATTGATTGAAGAAATTACCATTGAGAATGTAACAGAAAAAATAAATGAAAAAGTACAAGAAATGGGAAAAGACGGTTATCAGATTAAAACCATGTCCTTTTGGGGAACAGATAAAGTTGTGTTGATTTTCAAAAAAGGGCTAAAAGGAAGTTTGCTATAACTTCCAGCTTGTAGAACTGAAAAGCATAAAATTATAGAGAAAAGTACCTGTCAAAGAATCTTTGCGTAACTATATATGTAATGTAAGATGTTGATTGCTTTACTTTAGATATTATTTTGGGGATAATAATATTCAAAGGAGGACGAAAATATGAACAAGGTAACAACACAGGAAAGGGCGAGATATTATGAATATAGGAAATCAAATATTGAATATTCGTAAAGAAAAACAATTAACACAAGAGGAGTTTGGCAGATTATTTCATGTTACTCGACAAACTGTTTCAAATTGGGAAAACGGAAAAAGTTATCCTGATCTGCAAATTCTTGTAAGCATGAGTAATCAATTTGATATTTCTCTTGATACATTATTAAAGGAGGATTCGAAGATGGTACAATCTATGGATAAAGAAAGAGCAATGGGCATAATAAAACATGAAAAATCAATTGTAGATTTTTTTACAGGTGCTGGAACAGGAATTGCTGTATCTTGTTTATTTTCCCCAGATTCATCGATAAGAACTACAGTCATTATTGTTGCAATTATAATGATAGGTATAGGTTGGTATAAAAAATCAAAGAATGATAAAAAGGTATTTCAATATATTAAAGAACATGATTAAATGAATTTTGGTAATAACAAATTTCAGTTGTAGCAGACAGTTTTTTGATTGACTGTCTGCTTTTCTCTTTTTAATCATAATTGATAGTGGTGCTATAAAATGGTTCATATCCGTTGTGAAAAGACCATTTAGAGTGATATAGATTGATTGCAAGGATAGTGGGAGTTCCATTGATTTGGTTATGTTCTGCTTCGATTTCCGCTACCACTTCATCGGTATTCCAGTATTGATATACGATAACTTGTAATTCGGTATCACGATTAGCGCCAGAGCATGGGAGTACAAAGAACTTCAAAATAGGCTGTCAATAGATGACGGCCTATTTTTTTATCCAAAAATATGGAAGAGAGAATCTGATATTTTTGTCTATTATTCCGATTTGACGAAAGACCATCAGAGTGATAGTATTAGTATTACGCGGAAATACTGTATATAGTGATTTGAAATTGGATTAACACTAAATATAGATGATAATATAAAATGGAAAGGAAGAGACGGATGATCAGAGTAATCAAAAAAGATGGGACAAAAGAAGAGTTTAACGTACAGAAAGTGGTTGTTGCGGTCAATAAATCAGCATATCGTGCGTTGATCAAGTTTACAGATGAGGAGCTGCAATTTATCTGCCAGTTTGTAGAAGAAGAAGTAGAAAAGATGGACACAGAAGAGATCCGTATCGCACAGATGCACAATGTTGTGGAGGGAGCTCTTGAAAAGGTCAACCCGACTGTTGCAAAAAGTTATAGAGATTACCGCAATTATAAGCAGGATTTTGTTCAGATGTTAGATGAGGTTTACAAAAAAAGCCAGTCTATCATGTATATCGGAGATAAAGAGAACAGTAATACAGACAGTGCGCTTGTGTCTACAAAAAGAAGTTTGATTTTTAACGAACTGAATAAAGAGCTTTATAAGAAATTTTTCCTGACAGTGGAAGAAATTCAGGCAATCCGTGAAGGTTATATTTATATTCATGATATGTCTGCGAGAAGAGACACAATGAACTGTTGCCTGTTTGATGTGCAGAATGTTTTGAGCGGCGGATTTGAGATGGGTAATCTTTGGTATAATGAGCCGAAGACATTGGATACAGCATTTGATGTAATTGGAGATATCGTGTTAAGTGCTGCGAGTCAGCAGTACGGCGGATTTACAGTGCCAAGCGTAGATGATATTTTAGAGCCATATGCAGAAAAATCTTATAAAAGACATTTGGAAAAATATATATCTTTAGGACTTCCGCAAGAAAAAGCTGAGGAAGTAGCGTGGAAAGATCTGGAAAAAGAGATGGAGCAGGGATTCCAGGGATGGGAATATAAATTTAATTCCGTGTCATCCAGCCGTGGGGATTATCCGTTTATCACTGTGACAGCAGGGACAAACACTTCAAAATATGGAAAACTTGCCACGATCAAGATGCTTCAGGTGCGTCAGGAAGGACAGGGCAAGGAAGGACATAAGAAGCCGGTTCTTTTCCCGAAACTTGTATTTTTATATGATGAGAATCTTCATGGACCGGGGAAACCGTTGGAAGATGTGTTTGAAGCGGGAATCGAATGCTCCAGAAAAACAATGTATCCGGATTGGCTGAGTCTGACAGGAAAAGGGTATGTTGCAAGTATGTACAAGCAATACGGAAAGATTATCAGCCCGATGGGATGCCGTGCATTCCTTTCACCATGGTATGAAAGAGGAGGAATGACTCCGGCGGATGAAAAAGATACACCAGTATTTGTGGGACGATTTAATATTGGTGCGGTAAGTCTGCATCTGCCTATGATTTATGCAAAAGCAAAACAGGAAAGCAGAGATTTCTATGAGGTGCTGGATTATTATTTGGAACTGATTCGTCAGCTTCATATCCGCACATATGATTATCTTGGAGAGATGAAGGCATCAACGAACCCGCTTGCATATTGTGAAGGCGGTTTCTATGGCGGACATTTGGGGCTGTATGACAAAATCAAGCCGTTGTTAAAATCAGCAACTGCATCTTTCGGAATCACAGCATTCAACGAATTGCAACAGCTGCACAATAAAAAATCATTGGTAGAAGATGGGGCATTTGCACTTGAGGTGCTGGAATATATTAATAAGAAAGTCAATCAGTTCAAAGAGGAAGATGGTCACTTATATGCAATTTATGGAACACCGGCAGAAAATCTGTGTGGAGTGCAGGTTCAGCAGTTCCGTAAAAAATACGGCATTATCGAGAATGTATCTGACAGAGAATATGTAAGTAACAGTTTTCACTGTCATGTAACGGAAGATATTACGCCGATTGAAAAACAGGATTTAGAAGGACGTTTTTGGGATTTGAGTAACGGTGGTAAGATCCAGTATGTCAAATATCCGATTAACTATAATAAGGAAGCAATCAAATCGCTTGTAAGAAGAGCGATGGATATGGGCTTCTATGAGGGGGTTAATCTGTCGCTTGCATATTGTGATGACTGCGGACATGAAGAGTTGTCGATGGATGTATGTCCGGAATGCGGAAGTACTAACTTGACAAAGATTGAGCGTATGAATGGATATTTATCTTACTCCCGCGTCAAGGGAGATACACGTCTGAACGACGCAAAAATGGCGGAAATAGCGGAAAGGAAGAGCATGTAATATGCGTTATCATAATATTACAAAAGATGATATGTTAAACGGAGATGGTCTTCGTGTTGTACTATGGGTATCTGGTTGTGTGCATTGCTGTAAGGAATGCCATAATCCTATCACCTGGGATCCGAATGGAGGATTGGAATTTGATGAGTCGGCAAAACAGGAGATTTTTGATGAATTAGAGAAAAGTTATGTCAGCGGTATCACTTTTAGTGGAGGTGATCCGCTTCATATCAACAACGTGTATGAAGTGACAGCGCTTGCAAAAGAAATCAAAGAAAAATATCCGACAAAGACAATTTGGTTATATACCGGATCTACGTGGGAACAGATTCAGACGATGAAACTGATGAAATATGTAGATGTGCTTGTGGATGGAGAGTTTGAAGTAGATAAAAAGGATGCTACGCTACATTGGAAGGGAAGTTCCAATCAGAAGGTGATTGATGTACAAAAGACATTAGAAAAAGGAGAAATTGTATTACATGAAGAGGATTGCTAAGTTTCACAAAGTAAGTTTTGAACAATTTAAAGAAGGATGGATAGATACATTTGGTGAGGCGGGAGAAAGCGAGATCCAAAAGATTTATGATGCTGTCAAACTGCCGAAAAGAGCAACTTCGGGTTCGGCGGGATATGATTTCTATACCCCGATATCGTTGACAATTCAACCGGGAGAGACAGTGAAGATTCCGACCGGAATCCGTGTGGAGATGGAAGAAAACTGGGTTTTAAAATGTTATCCGAGAAGTGGACTTGGTTTTAAATTTCGTCTGCAGCTTAATAATACGGTTGGTATTATCGACAGTGATTACTTTTATTCGGACAATGAAGGGCATATTTTTGCAAAACTGACAAATGATACGAATGAAGGAAAGATTGTAGAACTTTCTGAGGGAACCGGATTTATGCAGGGAATCTTCGTAGAATATGGGATTACAATAGATGATGATGTGACCGAAGTAAGAAACGGTGGATTTGGAAGCACAACAAAATAAGAGGAATGCAGTATAAAACCTCCACATTTGGGAATTCTAACCAAGAGATGACAAATGTGGAGGTTTTTGTATGGTAGATAAAAAAGTGACAAAACAGGTGAAAGCATCGCTTCAGGAAAATGTGACGTATTTAAACAGCATACTTCCGGTCAGTGAAAGTTTTGACCTGATTCAGCGTGATATGATTATCGGAGAAAAGCAGAGTACATTTTACTTCATTGATGGATTTACGAAAGATGAGACAATGCTTAAAATCATGACATCTTTTTTTGCGTTGAAAAAAGACGATATGCCAAGTAATGCAACCGGGTTTTCAAAGATGGCGCTTCCGTATGTGGAAGTGGACATTATTGCTGATTTTGATATGATCATCCGAAATATATTGTCCGGAGTCACCTGTCTGTTTATTGACGGATATGAGGCTTGCATTGCGATTGACTGTCGCACATATCCGGCAAGAGGAGTAGAAGAGCCAGATAAGGATAAATCACTCCGTGGATCAAGAGATGGGTTCGTGGAGACGATCGTGTTTAATACGGCGTTGATGAGGAGGAGAATACGAGATCCTCATCTTGTGATGAAGATGATAGAGATTGGAAATAGTTCCCGAACCGATGTAGCAGTCTGCTATATGTCGGACAGAGTGGACCAGGAACTGTTAGACAATTTATTGAAAAGGCTTGATACAATCAATGTGGATGCGCTGCGGATGAATCAGCAAAGTCTTGCGGAAGAATTGTTCAAACGAAAATGGTTCAACCCGTTCCCGAAATTTAAGTTTACAGAGAGACCAGATACGGCGTCCGTGTGTTTGCTAGAAGGGAAAGTCGTACTTTTAGTTGACAATTCACCGTCTGCGATGATTCTTCCGACTTCGATTTTAGACATTATTGAGGAGGCAAACGACTATTATTTTCCAACTCTTACGAATGTATATTTGAAGGTATCGAGGGCGATTATTACCTTTGCAACAGTTTTTCTGACACCGGCATTTTTGTTGTTTATGCAAAATCTCAATTGGCTTCCGGAGGCATTTCGGTTTGTGTCATTGAAAGATACGGTCAATATTCCGCTTATTTTCCAATTGCTGATATTGGAGCTTGCAATCGATGGTCTTCGACTTGCGGCGATGAACACGCCAAGTATGTTAAGTACGCCGCTCAGTGTAATTGCCGGTATCGTTATGGGGGAATTTTCGGTCAAATCAGGATGGTTCAACTCAGAGGTTATGCTCTATATGGCGTTTGTCGCTGTGGCGAATTATACACAGCCGAATTTTGAGCTTGGATATGCGTTGAAATTTATGCGTCTGTTGCTTTTGGTTCTTACAGCGTGCTTTAACTGGATTGGATTTTTGGCGGGAACAATCATTATTATCTGCTCTATTGCATTTAACAAAACATTATCAGGAAGAAGTTATTTGAATATTAAATTGAATTAAAAGTACGCTTCGGCGTACTTTTTGCGAAAATCTCTTATTTACACCATGAAAAACTTTTTGCGAAAGAAAAGAAAAAGTGATAGAATAGAGAAATAAATATTGGCAAACAGGAGGGAAAAAGATGAATGAGTTTGTAATTGTATCAGACAGTACTGTGGATTTACCAAAAGAATATTTACAGTCCAAACAAGTTCCGATCATCTCACTGTCTTACATTATGGACGGAGTTACATATGAAGAGATGGATGGGCTGTCGCATAAAGAATTTTTTGAAAAGCTGAGGGCGGGTTCGCTTCCTACAACGTCTCAGATTAATCCGGAACAGGCGCGCGAAGCGCTGGAGCCGTTTGCAAAAGAAGGAAAAGATATTCTTTATATCGGCTTTTCTTCCGGATTGAGTGGAAGTTATAACAGTGTACGGATGGCGGCAGAGGACTTGAAAGAAGAATATCCGGACATCAACATTATTGCTATAGACAGTCTATGTGCATGCATGGGAGAAGGATTACTTCTATATAAAGCGTTAGAATTGAAGGAACACGGGATGTCAATGGAAGAGATTGCAAAATGGGTGGAAGCGAATAAGCTTCATATCTGTCACAATGTAACTGTGGATGACCTTAATCATCTTCACAGAGGAGGACGTATCTCTAAGACGACTGCGGTTGTTGGCTCTATGATTAAGATTAAGCCGATCATCCATATGAGCGATGAGGGAAAGCTGGTTGTCATTGGCAAAGAGCGAGGAAGAAAGAAGTCATTGGTTTCGATTGTAGACCGTATGGAAAAGCAGATGCAGGGATATGATAACGATATCGTGATGATTACGCATGGTGATTGTATAGAGGACGCTGAATTTGTGAAGAAACAGGTAGAAGAACGCTTTGGGATTCACAACGTGATGATTAACGGAATCGGTTCGGTTATTGGAAGCCACACCGGTGCCGGTGTTGTGGCCGTATTCTTTATGGGGGATAAGCGTTGAGTGCAGTATGGGAAATCTGTAAAGATGTGCTGATTGATGGGGCGAGGATGATCCCGTTTTTGCTTTCTGCATTTTTACTGATTGAATTAGTAGAAAAGTATACAGGAGAGAAACGAGACCGGATTCTGATGAAGGGAAACAAAGCAGGACCGATCATCGGAGCGCTGTTTGGGTGTATACCGCAATGTGGATTTTCCGTGGTGGCGGCAAATCTGTATGCAGAGCGGCTTGTCTCGGTTGGAACGCTTCTTGCTGTGTTTATGTCAACATCAGATGAGGCAATCATTGTTATGTTGGGATATCCGAAGAGTGGAGGTAAGATTCTTACAATTTTAGGTCTCAAAGTTGTCATTGCAATTATTGTTGGATATCTCGTAGATTTATTTTGCAAAAGAAAGCGCTTTTCTGTAAAACAAGAAAGCGTATGGGAAGAGCGGGGATGTTCCTGCTGTGGCGGACATGACGGAATCTTGAAAGCGGTCGTATCTCATTCTTTGAAAACACTTTTGTACATTATGTTGTTTTCGATGGTATTGAATGTGGTTATCGAGGGAATCGGAATTGAAAGAATTCAAGAGATCTTGATGAATGACTCACCGTTTCAGATTATTCTAAGCGCATCGGTAGGTCTGATTCCGAATTGTGCCTCATCGATACTGATTACAGAGCTATATATGAAAGGAGTTCTTGCACTTCCGGCTGTGATGGCAGGACTGTTGGCAAGCGGCGGAATGGGACTGATTGTATTGTGGAAAAATAATCGGGACAAAAAAGAAAATTTAAAAATAACAGCAATGTTGTATATTGGTTCGATTGTGATCGGTGTGATCTTACAGATTTTATTTATCGGCATGAAATATTAAAAGGAGAAATTCAAATGAATTTCTCCTTTTTAATGGAATATTAAATTGTCCACCATCCCATTGCATTTCCTACGGAACTTACAAGGATTGCAATTAAGCAAATCGGTGCGATCCATTTGATCATAACTACGAATAACTTCTCGCCTTTGAATGTTCCGTCTGAGCTTTTTACTTCGTCGATAACAACTTTTGGCTTGATGACAAATCCGACAAAAATACAAGTGAAGAATGCAAGGATTGGCATCAATATGCTGTTGCTGAGGAAATCGAATGCATCCAGGATTGACAAGTTAAGGAATGTGATGTCGCTCCAGATTCCAAATCCTAAAGAAGATGGGATACCCATTATCAATGCAATTACCGTAACGATAACACAAGTAAATTTACGGCTCCAATGGAATTTATCTCTTAAAATAGAAACAATTGTTTCCATCAGTGAGATGGAAGAGGTCAGTGCAGCAAAAAATACCAGAATAAAGAAAAGAGTTCCGATTGCACTACCCATTGGCATGCTGTTAAATACTTTTGGAAGCATTACAAACATAAGTCCAGGTCCTTGTCCTAATTGCTCTGCTGTTCCGCCTGAGAAAGCGAATACTGCAGGGATAATCATAAGTCCTGCCATAAATGCAATACCGGTATCAAAAACCTCGATTTGGCGAACAGAACTTTCCAGATTATTATCTTTTTTCATATAAGAACCATATGTAATCATAATTCCCATTGCAAGAGACATTGAGTAGAATAATTGTCCCATTGCTGCTATGACAGTCATTCCGGAGAAGTTTTCCATACTTGGTTTTACGTAATAAATCAGACCATCAATTGCTCCGTCCACTGTAAGTCCGTATCCTGCGATAATGACAGTTAAGACAACTAATACAGGCATCATAAATTTACTCACTGTCTCGATTCCTTTTTCTACACCGAGAAGAACGATGATCGAAGTGAATGCAATAAAGAGGCAGAACCATCCAATTGGTTCCCCTGTAGTACCGATGAAATTATTAAAATAAGCATCATCGGCAGCTGCCTGTACATTACCTGTTACAAATGTAACAAAATACTTGATTACCCATCCGCCGATTACACTATAATAAGGAAAGATGATAATCGGTATGATTGCGGCGAGTACTCCTAGAAAACCAAAGCGTTTATCTAATTTTTTGAAAGCGCCAATTGCACTGAGCCCTGTCTTTCTTCCGATTGCGATTTCAGCAATCATTAATGAAAAACCGAATGTGACCGCAAGAATCAGATATACAAGAAGAAATGTTCCTCCTCCATATTTTGCTGCGAGATACGGGAATCTCCAAAGGTTACCAAGCCCTACAGCAGACCCGGCAGCAGCAAGTACAAATCCAATCTTGCTGGAAAAATTACTTCTTTGTGACATAAAAAATCCTCCTCAAAATTCATTTAGACTAAGTTAAGTAGCCTTATTATTACATAAAAGTGAAAAGAATGCAAGAAAAAAAGAGTGCAATCTGTTTTTTAATGCAAACAATTTTGAGAATGGTGTAAGAATAATAAGAAAAAATGAAAAAAACGTTGACAAAAATGGTGAACTGTGATATGTTAATACATGCGTAAGGCAAAAAGAAAGCAGAGTTCCACTCTCACCTTAGCACAAGTGGGTGACTAATGGTTGATATTGAAGCATAAAAATAGAATTTCTATTTTGTGTGCAGAAATGGAGTGGATAGCTGTGAGCTATTCATTTTTTTTACGCATCAATTATATGAAAAAATTAGAGTAAAGTAAAGATTATTTTATTTATGGAGGTGCACTACAATTAGCGATTTAATGATCAACGAGCAAATCAGAGACAAGGAAGTACGTTTAATAGGAGAGAATGGTGACCAGTTAGGCGTTATGTCTGCAAGGGAAGCTTTGAAGCTGGCAGAAGAGGCAGAATTGGATTTGGTTAAAATTGCTCCAACAGCAAAACCACCAGTTTGTAAGATTATTGATTATGGTAAATACAGATATGAACTGGCGAGAAAAGAAAAAGAAGCGAAGAAAAAACAAAAAACTGTTGAGGTAAAGGAAGTGCGTCTTTCGCCGAACATCGATACGAATGATTTGAACACGAAAGTGAACAACGCAAAGAAATTTATCCAAAAAGGAAATAAAGTAAAAGTTACTTTACGTTTTCGAGGAAGAGAGATGGCTCATATGCAGACGAGCAAACATATTCTGGATGATTTTGCAGAGATGTTAAAAGATGTTGCAGCCATTGAAAAACCTGCAAAACTCGAAGGCAGAAGCATTAGTATGGTTTTAACTGAAAAACGTTAAAAATAAATACCTAAATATTAAGGAGGAACATATCATGCCAAAAATTAAAACAAATAGAGCTGCTGCAAAGCGCTTCAAAAAAACAGCTACAGGTAAATTAAAAAGAAACAAAGCTTACAAGAGCCATATCTTAACTAAGAAATCTACAAAAAGAAAAAGAAATCTTAGACAGGCAACTATTACAGATGCTACAAATGTAAAGAACATGAAAAAAGTTTTACCATATCTGTAAGATTTTGGAAGAATTGAAGGAGGATTAGAAGGACATGGCAAGAATTAAAGGCGGAATGAACGCTAAAAAGAAACACAACAGAACATTAAAACTGGCAAAAGGTTACAGAGGAGCCAGATCAAAACAATATAGAGTTGCAAAACAATCAGTAATGAGAGCTTTAACATCTTCATATGCTGGTAGAAAACAACGTAAACGTCAGATGAGACAGTTATGGATTGCTCGTATCAATGCAGCAGCTAGAATGAATGGTTTATCATACAGTAAGATGATGCACGGTTTAAAATTAGCAGGTGTTGAGATGAACAGAAAAATCTTAGCAGATATGGCAGTAAATGATGCAGCAGGATTTGCTACATTAGCAGAAGTTGCGAAGTCCAAATTAGCTTAGTGAAAAATAACATCCCCGGAAACCTTGAGTTTTCGGGGATTCTTTTATGCGTAAATGCCTTGAAAACGTACTGATTTTTTGCGGTAATATACCGGTGAATAAATGTGTATAATGTGTGGGAAATAGAAAAAATAAGAAAAATAGCAAAATAAGTGAAAAAAATAACAAAATTGCTTGACAAAAAGGAAAAAATTGGTTATACTTGTAATTGTCTTTGAGAGATACAAAGAATGATAACGGGGTGTGGCTCAGCTTGGCTAGAGCGCCTGGTTTGGGACCAGGAGGTCGCAGGTTCGAATCCTGTCACCCCGATTGGAAGATTAATAATTGTAATGAAAATTCAATAAAGTAACGGGGTGTGGCTCAGCTTGGCTAGAGCGCCTGGTTTGGGACCAGGAGGTCGCAGGTTCGAATCCTGTCACCCCGATTAAAAAAGAATAGCGAATGCTATTCTTTTTAAGTTATAAAAAGGGAAAATAGTATCAGTTAAAAGAGAGTACAAAAAAAGAAATCTTTCAACAAAAGATTTCTTTTAAGATGCAGGAGATGGGACTTGAACCCACACAAGCGCATTGCTTACAAGATCCTTAGTCTTGCTCGTCTGCCAGTTCCGACACTCCTGCGTAACAGCTCCTTGCTACTTGATTATAATACTATGATTTGTGTGAAATGTCAACACTTTTTTTAAAATTTATTAAATATAGATAATTATGGAAAAGAAAAGATAATTGTTATATAATTGTATAATGAATCGCGTAATTGCATAAAAATATCTGTAATGGGAGGAATATTTATGCTGGAAAAGATAGATTTGACAAAGAAAATGGAGAAAGACGAATATCAAAGAAGAATCAGTGTGCTGGAGAGAAAGCTTGCACAGTTACAACGAGTGTGCAGAAATTTAAATATTCCGATTATGATTGCCTTTGAAGGATTTGGCGCATCTGGAAAAGGAATTCAGATTGCAGAATTGATTCGTCCATTAGATCCGAGAGGATTTGAAGTGTATGCAGTAAAGAATGAAAGTGAGGAAGAAAAGAAATATCCGTTTTTATGGAGATTTTGGACAAAAATGCCGGAAAAAGGAAGAATCGCAATTTATGACAGCAGTTGGTACCGTAAAGTCCTGATTGATCGGTTTGAAAAGAAAGCAGGAGAAAAAGAGGTTCTGTCTGCGTATGATTCGATTCAGTCTTTTGAGCGGCAGTTGACAGACGATGGTATGGTTTTGATCAAAATATTTTTGTGTATCAGCCAAGAGGAACAGAAAAAGCGATTCGATAAATTATTGGCCAGGAAAGAGACAGCGTGGCGAGTGAGCAAAAAAGATCTGAAGCGGAATCGAGAGTTTAAAAAGTATAAAAGAATGAATGAGGAGATGCTGCAGAAAACCGATACAGACTATGCACCGTGGACAATCGTGGAAGCGACAGACCGAAGATTTGCAACAATAAAAATCTACACGACAGTAATTAATTGCCTTTCGGCGGAAATAGAGAAAAGAAAACAGGAAAAACAAGAAGAAATCATGCCGGATAAAGTGCTTGTAAACAATGAAATATCGGAGACAGTCTTGGCAAAAGCCAATTTGGATTGTTCTTATACGAAGGCGGAATATAAGAAGAGATTAAAGAAACTGCAGAAAGAGATAGAAAAACTGCATGGAGAACTATACCGGAAAGGTATTCCGGTTGTATTAGGATTTGAGGGTTGGGATGCGGCTGGCAAGGGTGGCGCAATCAAGAGACTGACGGAAAAAATGGATCCGAGAGGATATGTGGTGCATCCGACAGCGTCACCGAATGATATGGAGCGGTCACATCATTATCTTTGGCGATTTTGGAGAGCAATGCCAAAAGCAGGGCATATTGCTATTTTTGACAGAACGTGGTACGGAAGGATACTGGTGGAACGGATTGAAGGATTTTGCAGTAAAAAAGAGTGGCAGAGAGCGTATAAGGAAATCAATGACATGGAACGGGATTTGGTGAATGCCGGTACGGTTGTCCTGAAATTCTGGCTTCATATTGATAAGGAAGAACAGGAGAGAAGGTTCAGGGCACGTGAGAAAAATCCGGACAAGCAGTGGAAGATCACGGAGGAAGACTGGAGAAACCGAGAAAAATGGGATCAGTACGAAGAAGCTGTAAATGAGATGCTGATTCGAACTTCCACAGAAAAAGCACCTTGGATTGTAGTGGAAGGAAACTGCAAGTATTATGCGAGAATCAAGGTGCTTGAGACGGTTGTAAATGCGATAGAGGAACGACTGAAAAATAAGGGAGAGTAAGATGACGATTCGAGAACAATTAGAATTACGAGAAATTGAATATTTGAGTCCATATGCGACGTTGAGCAAGGATTCCAAAGGAAGAAAGGTAAAAGAAGAGGAATGTGATATCCGACCGGTATTTCAAAGAGACAGGGATCGAATTTTGCATTGTAAGGCATTTCGAAGAATGAAACAAAAGACACAGGTGTTTTTGCTCCCGAAAGGAGATCATTATCGGACGAGACTGACGCATACGCTGGAAGTCTCGCAGAATGCCCGCACGATTGCAAAAGCACTTCGCTTAAATGAAGATTTGGCAGAAGCCATCAGTCTCGGACATGACCTTGGGCATACCCCGTTTGGTCATGCCGGAGAGCGGGCGCTCAACCAGATCTGTCCGCTTGGGTTCAAGCATAATGAGCAGAGTGTTCGTGTTGTAGAATGCATAGAAAAACGAGGAGAGGGACTGAATCTGACGGAGGAGGTTGTTGACGGAATTCGAAATCATCAGACATCGGGAAAGCCATTTACTTTGGAAGGGCAGATTGTGAGATTATCTGATAAGATTGCATATATCAATCATGATATTGATGATGCGATACGCGGCGGGATACTGAGTGAAGCAGACATTCCGCCAAAATATCGGAAAATATTAGGGAACACAACCCGAGCAAGATTAAATACGATGATACACGATGTGATCATACATAGTATGGATCAACCAAAGATTCAGATGTCAGAAGAAGTAGAAGCGGCACTTATGGGACTGCGTAAATTTATGTTTGAAAATGTCTACAGGAATCCTCTCGCAAAAAGCGAGGAGGAAAAAGCAATCAAATTGGTACAGAATCTCTATGAGTACTATTCGGAGCATTTCGAAAAACTTCCTGAGCGGGAGTTGCAACGTGCAGTGCTGAGAGGTGACGGCAAAGAACAGATTATCTGTGATTATATAGCTGGGATGACCGATAATTATGCGGTAAAAAAGTTTCAGGAAATTTTTGTGCCGGAATCTTGGAAAATTTAAAGGAAATCAAAAGGATTTGTCGAATAAGTATAAATGTAGGGTAATTTATTTGGAAGGAAGGACAACATGTACTTTTCAGAAGACTTAATAGAAGAAGTAAGACAAAAAAATGATATTGTGGACGTCATTTCCGGATATGTAAAGTTACAGAAAAAAGGAAGTTCTTATTTTGGACTTTGTCCGTTTCACAATGAAAAATCCCCTTCTTTTTCAGTCAGCCGCGGAAAGCAGATGTATTATTGCTTCGGATGTGGTGCGGGAGGCAATGTATTTACGTTTATTATGGAATATGAGAATTATTCTTTCGTGGAAGCGTTTAAGATGCTTGCTGAGCGGGCAGGAGTGGATATTCCGGAAGTGGAGTATTCCAAAGAAGCAAAAGAGAGAGCTGATCTGAAGGCGACACTGCTGGAGATCAATAAGCTTGCCGCAAAATATTTTTATGCCCAGTTAAAGACCGAGCAGGGGAAACTGGCACATACCTATTTGACTGGCAGAGGACTGAGTGAGGAGACGATCACCGCTTTTGGTCTGGGATATTCGAATAAATACAGTGATGATCTGTATCGGTATTTAAAGACAAAAGGCTATAAAGATGAACTGCTTGTAAAAGCGGGGTTGATTAGTGTTGATGAAAGGCATGGGGCACACGACAAATTTTGGAATCGTGTGATGTTCCCGATCATGGACGTCAATAACCGGGTGATTGGATTTGGCGGAAGAGTTATGGGAGATGCAAAGCCAAAATATTTGAACTCGCCGGAGACGGAAGTGTTTGACAAGAGCAGGAATCTCTATGGATTGAATCGCGCCAGAACATCCAGAAAACCTTATTTTTTGATCTGTGAGGGATATATGGATGTGATTTCGCTTCATCAGGCAGGATTTACAAATGCGGTTGCATCGCTTGGGACAGCGTTGACTACCGGACATGCATCGCTGATCAAGCGGTATGTGAATGAAGTTTATCTGACCTATGACAGCGATGAGGCCGGAACAAGAGCAGCACTTCGTGCAATGCCGATTTTAAAAGAAGCAGGCATTACAGCTAAGATTATCCGGATGGAGCCGTATAAAGACCCGGACGAGTTTATCAAGAATCTTGGAACAGAGGCGTTTGAGGAGAGGATCAATAAAGCAAGAAATGGATTTTTGTTCTCCCTGGAGATTCTGGAAAAAGAGTATGATATGAACTCACCGGAGGGAAAGACTGCGTTTCATAAAGAAGCAGCAAAACGTCTCACCATGTTTGAGGAAGAGATTGAGCGCAACAATTACATAGAAGCAGTTGCTGAAAAATATCGGATTGGATATGAGGAATTGAAAAAACTGGTGGGTAAGATGGCAATCCAAATGGGGCAGGCGACACCTGCGGAGCGGCCAAAACAGACGGCGAACAGGGAAAAGCAAAAAGAAGATGGGAATCTGAAGTCTCAGAAGATATTACTGACGTGGCTGATAGAGAATGAGGCGTTGTTTGCACAGATTAAAAAGTATATTGTACCGGAAGATTTTACAAAAGAACTTTACCGCACAGTTGCTGAGATTCTGTATGAGCAGTATGAAGCGGGAGAGGTCAATCCGGCAAAGGTGATGAATCATTTTACAGATGAGGAAGAACACCGGGAAGTGGCAGAGTTGTTCCATACGAAGATTCGAGAACTCACCACGAAAGAAGAGCAGGAGAAAGCGTTGAAGGAGACGATTATCCGCGTAAAATACAACAGCATCGAGTTTGCTACAAAGATGTTGAACCCTACGGATATTGTGGGGCTGCAGAGACTGATGGAGGCAAAGAAATCTCTTCAGGACTTGCAAAAAATGCATATTTCTATTGATTAAGGATAAAATATAAACAAGCTATGAGAGGATGGACACTACATGGAAGAAAGAGCTATAAAATTTGAGGAAAAATTGAAAAATCTGGTTGCTTTAGGGAAGAAGAAGAAAAGTATTCTTGAGATACAGGAGATCAATGAAGTTTTCTCAGATATGGAGCTGGAAGCAGAACAGATGGAAAAAATATTCGAGTATTTGGAATCGCAGAATATTGATGTACTCAGAATCAGTCCGGACACGGATGATGCAGATGATGTGGAGATTTTGTTGACGGATGAAGATGAAGTTGACATGGAAAAGATTGATTTGTCTGTGCCGGATGGAATCAGCATCGAAGATCCGGTGCGTATGTATCTGAAAGAAATCGGTAAAGTGCCATTGTTGAGTGCAGAGGAAGAAATTGAACTGGCGAAACGGATGGCAGAAGGTGATGAAGATGCGAAAAAGAGGCTTGCAGAGGCAAATCTTCGTCTTGTTGTCAGCATTGCGAAACGCTATGTGGGACGTGGAATGTTATTTCTTGACTTGATTCAGGAAGGAAATTTGGGATTGATCAAAGCGGTTGAAAAGTTTGATTATCAGAAAGGATTCAAATTCAGTACGTATGCGACATGGTGGATCAGACAGGCAATTACGAGAGCGATTGCAGATCAGGCGAGAACCATTCGTATTCCGGTTCATATGGTGGAGACAATTAACAAATTGATTCGCGTATCAAGACAGCTGCTGCAGGAATTGGGGCGTGAGCCGTTGCCGGAGGAGATTGCAGAAGAACTGGACATGCCAGTGGAAAGAGTACGCGAGATTTTGAAGATTTCTCAGGAACCTGTATCTTTGGAAACACCGATCGGTGAAGAAGAGGACAGTCATTTGGGAGATTTTATTCAGGATGACAATGTTCCGGTACCGGCTGAGGCAGCAGCGGCAACGTTGTTGAAAGAGCAATTGGGAGAAGTGTTGGATACGTTGACTGACAGAGAACAGAAAGTATTGCGTCTTCGTTTCGGTATGAACGATGGACGTGCACGTACATTGGAAGAAGTAGGAAAAGAATTTGACGTCACTCGTGAAAGAATCCGTCAGATTGAGGCGAAAGCGCTTAGAAAACTCCGTCATCCAAGCAGAAGTCGCAAACTTCGTGATTATTTGGATTAGGGTATTTGTATGGAGCTATCAAAGAGATTACAGGCAGTTGCAGATCTTGTGAGCAGTGGAGTGACAGTCGCGGATGTCGGAACAGACCATGGTTATATTCCGATCTATCTGGTAGAGTCTGGAAAAAATAAATGCGCGATTGCGATGGATATCAATCGGGGGCCTTTGGATCGTGCAGAAGCACATATTCGGATGCACGGTCTGGGGGAGCAGATTAAGACTAGACTTTCAGACGGGGTTAAAAAACTACAGATAGGAGAATGTGACTGTGTCATTGTCGCCGGAATGGGTGGTGGTCTTGTCATAAAGATCATGGAAGATGGAGAAGAGATTTTCAGAAATCTGACGGAATTCATTCTGCAGCCACAGTCTGAAATTGCAAAGGTGCGCCAGTATCTGTGTGAACATAATTACCGCATTATAGCAGAAGATATGGTTTTGGAGGATGGAAAATTTTATCCGATGATGAAGGTGGCAAACGGGTCTGCTGAGGAATACAGTACATTAGAACTGCGGTATGGGAAGTTGTTGCTCAGAGAGAAACATCCTGTTTTAAAATTGTTTTTAGAAAAGGAAGAAAAGACAAAAGAGCAAATTTGCAGACAGCTAAGGAAGGAAGAAGGAATACATATTGCATCCCGGATAGCGGAACTTGAAAATGAGACAGCACAGACAAAAGAGGCGCTTGGAATTTATTAAGAGAGGGAAACATATGCTTTGTAGAGAGATAATTGATGTGATTGAAGGTACATATCCAAAAGAGGCAGCGTTGGCTTGGGATAACGTCGGACTTTTGGTGGGACGCACTGAAAAAGAAGTAAAGCGTATTTATGTGGCGTTGGATGCGACCGATGAGATTATTGAGGCGGCGATAAGGGGAAATGCAGATATGCTTGTCACGCATCATCCACTTATTTTTTCGCCGTTGAAAACGGTTACGGATGAGCATTTTATCAGCAATCGCGTTGTGAAATTGTTACAGCATGACATATCATATTATGCAATGCACACGAATTACGATGTTCTTGGCATGGCGGAACTGTCGGGAAAAATGATGGAACTTGTGCAGGCGGAGCCTTTGGAGGTAACGATTCCGGAAAATAATCAGGGGATTGGAAGAGTAGGGATTTTAAAACATGAGATGACTTTGGGTGAGTGCTGTGAACTGGTAAAAGAGAAGTTTCATCTGCCTGATGTAAAGGTATTTGGTGATATAGAAAGGAAAGTGACACGTGCAGCAATTTCTCCGGGGTCGGGTAAGAGTATGATTGACACTGCACTTCAGACGGGAGCAGAGGTACTTGTGACTGGAGATATTGGACATCATGAGGGAATTGACGCAGTTGCAAGAGGACTTGACATAATAGATGCAGGGCACTATGGATTGGAGCATATTTTCATAGAAGATATGGCGATGTTTTTAGAGAGTCATCTGTCGTGCGTTAAGATAGAAAAAGCAGAGATTGTACAGCCGTTTCAGACAGTATAGCTGTAAGAAAGGAGTAGCACATGGATAGAAAGGTATATCAGGTAAAAGTAGGGAATGAAGTAAAGCAGTATGAGGAAGGGACGACTTTTGCGAAAATTGCAAAGGAATACCAAAAACAATATGAAAATGAGATTGTCTTAGTGTTTGAAGATAAAAAGCTTCAGGAGTTAAGAAAAGGAGTCACAAAAGACTGTACTTTACGATTTGTTACGACGGGGGATTCCGTGGGAAACCAGACATATCGAAGAAGCATGTGTTTGATGCTTGTAAAAGCAATCTATGATGTCTGTGAACATAAAGATATTTGGAAGGTACGTATTCATTTTTCTTTGAGCAAGGGTTATTATTGCACGATCGAAGGGGATGTCGCAGTAGATCAGCGTTTCCTTGACAAGGTGAAGAGCCGCATGTTAGAGATGGTTGCGGAAAAGATGCCGATTGACAAACGTACGATTCATACGGATGAGGCAATTGCTTTATTCCACAAACATGGAATGCATGACAAAGAAAGACTTTTTGAATACCGAAGAGTGTCAAAAGTCAATATTTATAGTATGAATGAGTTTGAGGACTATTATTATGGATATATGGTGCCGGATGCATCGTACCTGCCATACTTTGAACTGCATCTGTATGATGAAGGCTTTGTAATTCAGATGCCGGAAAAAGATGCGCCGACAGTCGTTCCGTCTTTCAGACCACAGCATAAATTATTTCAGGTTCTGAAAGAATCGACCAAGTGGGGAGACATACAAAATATTGAGACAGTAGGCGCGCTGAATGACAAGATTACTAATGGGGATATTCAGGATATGATCCTTGTGCAGGAAGCGATGCAGGAGAAGAAGATTGCGGAGATAGCGGAGATGATTGCAAATAAATCAGACATCAAATTTGTGCTGATCGCAGGGCCGTCTTCTTCAGGAAAAACAACCTTTTCGCATCGGCTTTCGATTCAGCTGCGGGCGAACGGACTTGTTCCGCATCCAATCGCCGTAGACAATTATTTTGTTGAACGGGAAAAGACTCCGAAAGACAAAGATGGCAATTATAACTTTGAATGTTTGGAAGCGATTGATGTGGAATTGTTCAATCAGGATATGTTAGATCTTTTGTCAGGAAAAGAAGTGGCGCTCCCTACATTTAATTTTAAAACAGGAAAAAGAGAATATTCCGGCGAGACTAAAAAGCTTGGGGAACAGGATGTGCTTGTGATTGAGGGGATTCATTGTCTGAATGATGCCATGACGTATAAACTCTCCAAAGAAAATAAGTTTAAGATTTATATCAGTGCATTGACACAGTTGAATATCGATGAACACAATCGCATTCCGACAACGGATGGGCGCCTGATACGGCGCATGGTCAGAGATGCAAGAACCCGTGGCGCTTCTGCAAAACAGACAATCGCGATGTGGCCTTCCGTGAGAAAAGGGGAGGAAGAGAATATTTTTCCTTATCAGGAGGATGCAGATGTAATGTTTAATTCTGCGCTCATTTATGAGTTGGCAGTGTTGAAATTATATGCGGAACCGATTTTGTTTGGAATTGAGAAAGACTGCGAGGAATATGTGGAAGCGAAACGTCTGTTGAAGTTTTTGGACTATTTTATTGGTGTGGGAAGTGAAAATATTCCGGCGAATTCTCTTTTGCGGGAATTTGTTGGTGGAGGATGTTTTAACGTATAAAAATATAAGAAATATAGTTGGGAGACAGTCAATTGACTGTCTCCTGATTTGTATTATTGAAAAAAATTGCCATATCATCGGGAAGAGGAGAGGAGAATGTCAGCGGTTCTTTGGTGATTGGATGTTCGAATGACAGACAGTGAGAATGCAGCGCCTGACGTTTGATGACGTGGTAGTTGGGATTGTATAAGAAATCACCGGGAAGCGGATGACCAATGTGTTTCATATGTACGCGTATCTGGTGGGTACGGCCGGTCTTTAATGTCAGGGATACAAGTGAATATCCGTTTTTATAGCAAAGACGTTTGTAATGAGTGCAGGCATAGTCACCTTGTTCATAGTCAACCTGACGCTCGATAGTGGAACCGTCTACTCTTCCGATTGGCGCATCAATGACGCCGGATGAAGGGGTCTTGCCTTCCGCAACTGCGAGATATTCCCGGTGGATTTTTCGGTTTTTTACCATGTCCGAGAGGAGGGAGGCACTATACATATGTTTTGCGAGAATTAAAAGTCCGGTTGTATCACGATCTAAGCGGTTGATACAGCGGTAAGTGAAAGGCTCCCCTTTTTGTGCATAATAGTAAGCGACTGCATTGGCAAGCGTGTTGTCGTAATTGCCCTGTGAAGGGTGGATCGGCATATCTGCCGGTTTATTTATAACCATCAAATCTTCATCTTCATAGACGATATGAAGTGGAAGAGGCGATGCAACGATATTTTCAGAAGAAGTCTTTTCTTCTAATGTGATGGTTAAAATATCATCTGTGTGCAGGATATCACGGACTCTTGCCCAGGTCTTGTTTAATAAAATTCCGTTCTCCGTGCGTTTTAAATGTGTGATCACCTGACTGGAATACCCTGATTCCTTTAGAAAAGAAATCAGGGTACAATTGTTGTATTTAGCCGAGATGGTATAGGAAAAAATTCGTTTCATAAAAACTCTCTTTCTGCCTCAAAAGAAGCTATTGGGATTTGATTTCGCGCCAAAGCTTATTATAAATGGCATCGTTTTTATCGCCCAGAAACTGAAAGGTCTCGCAACGTTCCAGTTCGCTTGCATCAGGAAATGCGATTTTGCTGTTTCGGATAGCCGGATCTTCGATCAGTTCTCGAGCAGCGGTGTTTGGTGTGGAATAGGTAATATAATCAAAATTCATTTTGGCGATGTCCGGTCGACATAAAAAGTTGATGAAAGCTTCTGCATTTTCTTTGTGCTTAGCATTTTTTGGAATTACCCAGGAATCGATCCAAACATTGGAACCCTCCTTTGGAATGACATATTCCAAATTTGGATTTTCCAGTTGTGTATAAATTGCTTCGCCGGAATAAATTACTCCGATAGCCGCTTCGTTTCCGATCATTTTGTCTCGAACCTGATCGATTACATAAGCCTGCACGAGTGGTTTCTGTTCGATCAGAAGTTCTTTTGCCTCCTCTAATTCGTCGAGATCTGTCGAATTTAAAGAGTGCCCTTTATATTTAAGAGCTACAGCAAAGGCGTCACGGACGCTGTCCTGCATTAAAATGTTATCTATATATTTTTCATCCCACAGAACGCTCCAACTGTCGATTGGCTCATCAACCATTGTTTTATTGTAGAGAATTCCAACAGTTCCCCAGCAATAAGGCACCGAATATTTATTTTCGGAGTCAAACTGTCTGGATTGCTTGAAATATTCTTGACCAATGTTTTTGACGTTCGGAATGTTATCAAAGTTCAGTTCTGCTAGAAGATCATTTTCAATCATACGTTGGATCATATAGTCAGATGGGCATACCACATCGTATGCGATAGCGCCGGACTGTACTTTGGGGTACATGATCTCATTTGTCTCAAATTCTTCATATACGACATTGATCCCGGTCTCTTTTTCAAACAGAGTGATAACTTCCGGATCGAGATATTCTCCCCAGTTATAGACGATGACCTGATTGGTTCCGCTTAAATCTTCTTTGGAACTATAGAAAATTCCACCGGCAATGACCACGACTGCCATAATCGCCGGAACAACTTTGCGAAGTACAAAGTGAACGGCTTTCTGAGATTTTTTCACATTCAGTGTTTTGTCGGTGCTGCCTTTTTTGTTTGGTGATACGTTGATCAGAATCAGCAGAATCAGCACGGACACAAACAACAAAGTGGAAAGTGCATACATTTCCGGTTTGATTCCTTTGCGGACTTCACTGTAAATCTTGGTTGATAACGTATCGACACCTGGACCTTTTGTAAAGTGGGTGATGACAAAATCGTCCAAAGACATGGTAAATGCCAGCAAAAATCCTGAGAACACGCCCGGCAGAATATCCGGAAATACAACTTTAAAAAAGGCGTAAATCGGAGATGCGCCGAGGTCGAGTGCGGCTTCATAAGTGCTGCGTTTGGTTTGTTTGAGCTTTGGCATAACACTCAAAATGACGTATGGAATATTAAACGTTATGTGTGCGATCAGCACAGTTGCAAATCCCAGTGAAAAATTAATACCCAGATATTTTAAGCCGGATCCGACAGCGATAAATAAAAGCATCAATGAGATACCGGTCACGATATCTGCATTTAACATCGGAATATTGGTGATTCCCATTGCAATCGTGCGGGATTTTCTCTTCATTCCCTGAATGCCGATCGCAGCGGCAGTGCCGATCAGGGTTGCAATAAGAGCAGATAACAGTGCGATGACAAGCGTTGTATAAAGAGCGCTCATAATCTGCTCGTTTTGGAAAAGGGAAATATACCATTTTCCGGTAAAGCCTCCCCATTTTGCACGTGTCTTTGAGTTGTTAAAGGACAAAACAACAAGTGTCACGATTGGGGCGTATAACAAAAAGATGATTAGTGATAAGTAAATATTTTGTAATGTCTTTTTCATTAGAATGCGGTTCCCTCCCCATCTTTATCGTATTTGGCAATCAGTGCCATGCTTGCGATAATGAATATCATCAGCACAAGTGAAAGCCCGGAACCGACGTTCCAGTTACTGCTCTGCTTAAATTCCTGCTCGATGACATTTCCAATCAACAGAATCTTACTTCCGCCGAGCAAATCCGAGATAACAAAGGTAGTGAGAGCAGGCACAAATACCATCGTAATCCCACTGATGATCCCAGGAGTAGTAAGCGGCAGTATGATTTTCAAAAAAGTCTGTACATTGTTTGCGCCTAGATCTTTTGCCGCAGAAATGACATCTTTGTCAATTTTTACAATGACATTATAAATTGGAAGCACCATAAACGGCAAAAAATTATATACCATACCAAGAATGATCGCAGAAGGCGTATTGATCATGGACTGCGTCGGCAGATGTAAAAAAGACAATACGCTGTTGATAACTCCGTTTTTCTCAAGCAATGTCTGCCATGCAAGGGTACGAAGCAGGAAATTCATCCACATCGGGAGGATGAAGATCAAGACGATAAAGCTTGTCTGATTCATGCTTTTTGAAGCGAGTATCATAGCAAGCGGATACGCCAGGATCAGACAGATCGCAGTGCTGACAAGCGACAGCAGAAGCGCCAGACCAAGTGCTTTTAAATTTTCCGGAGTCGTTATTTTTGCAAGATTCAGTAAGGTGAATTCTTTCTTTTCATTTGTCAGACCATAATAAAGTATCATAAACAATGGAATGATAATGAATGAGACAGCCCAGAATAAGTAAGGTCCTGTCAAAAGTTTTTTCTTATTCTTCAATGATAACAGCCTCCTCATCTTCGGATTCTGGTTTTTTCATAATCTGGATATCGAACGGATCCACTTTAATGCCGACCGGTGTTCCGACAGGAACCATATCTGTACTGTGCACCAGCCATTCGAAATTATTTGCAGTGACTTCCATCTCATAATGGACACCTTTGAAAATCAAATGTGTGACAATTCCTTCCAAAATACCTTCTTCCGGCTTGACTAAATCAATATCTTCCGGACGGATGACCGCATCTACCGGTTTATTTTTTCCAAACCCAGTATCCACGCATGGAAAATTCACGCCGAGAATTTTTACCAGTTTATCTTCAACCATGATTGCAGGGAGAATATTACTTTCACCAATAAAATCTGCAACAAATGCATTTTCCGGCTCGTTGTAGATGTCTTCCGGTGTCCCGATCTGTTGGATGTAACCCTGATTCATGACGACAATAGTGTCAGACATCGTAAGCGCCTCTTCCTGATCATGTGTGACATAGACAAATGTTATGCCGAGTTCGTTCTTTAAGCGGATTAACTCATACTGCATATCCTGGCGAAGTTTTAAATCCAGTGCGCCTAAAGGCTCATCCAACAGTAGTACTTTCGGTTCGTTTACAATTGCCCGTGCAATGGCAATTCGCTGCTGCTGACCTCCGCTTAGAGAATCCGGAGTTCGATTTTCAAATCCATCTAAATTTACAAGTTTTAATGCATACTTGATTTTATCGTTGATATAAGCTTTTGATTTGCCTTTGATTTTCAATCCAAATGCAATATTATCAGCAATAGACATATGGGAAAACAATGCGTATTTTTGAAATACCGTATTAAGCTGGCGTTTATTTGGGGCAAGGTTGGTGATATCCTTTCCGTCAAAAATAATTTTCCCGTTGTCCGGAGTCTCAAATCCTCCCAGGATACGGAGCAGTGTAGTCTTTCCGCAGCCGCTTGGTCCCAACAGTGTTAAAAATTTGTTTTCATTAATATATAGGTTCAAATCGTCCAACACAAGGTTGTCTCCGTACGATTTCGAAATGTGTGAAATGTCAATTAATTTTCTCGCCATATAAAATCCTCCTTGTATTAAAAACTCGGTGGGGTTGTCACCCATATAATCTTTGCACCGTTTGTTTTATTTGCTGTTATATAATGTTCCGAATGGGGAATGAAGTAAAAAGATTCCCCTTTTTTGGCAGTGTGTACTTTCCTGCCCACATGGATCTGAATGCTTCCCTGCAGAACATAACCGAATTCTTCCCCTTCGTGGGGGACGTCTAAGTAAGTGGAGCCTCCAGCTTCCAATGTGAGCAGGATTGGTTCCATCATATTCTTTTGAGCGTTTGGAATGATCCATTCAATGGTGTTGCGAAGTCCTGTGTCCTTTTTTACAAAAAAATCATCTTTGCGAAAGACGATCTGTTCATCGGACTCTTCGGCAAAGAATTCGGTCAGATTTGTACCGAGGCACTGAAGAATATCAATTAAAGTTGCGATAGAAGGGGAAGTCAGATTTCGCTCTAATTGTGAGATGAATCCCTTCGACAGTTCTGCTCGATTAGCTAATTCTTCCTGTGTCAAATTTTTTTCGATTCGAAGTTCTTTAATCTTATTTCCGATATTCATAAAGTAATCCTTTCTAATCTGCAACAGAGTAGTAGAGTGCGCCTGTAAAAGTAAAAATAAACAAAAAGTTTAGTATTTCTTAACTGAAGGCACACAAATATTATTATACATGAATTGGAGAAAAAAGCAATTGTTGTTCGTGAAATGTAACAATTTTATTAAGTATTATTAATGATTTTGTACTGTACTTTTCCATATGTTCGTATTATAATATCAACATATGGATTAAGGATAAGAGGAGTTATACTAAATGAGCGATAAAGAACGACAAAAAGAAGAAAGATCATCAGACGAGATCGTAGAAGAAACTATGAAAGAAATCATGGAAAGCATTGCTGACTCAGAGGATGAAGAGACGCCAAAAGCTTCGGAATCAGAGGAGACTGCCGAGTCGAAAGAAGAGGAAGAATCAGAGGAAGAGACGGAGAGTGAGATTTTCTTCTTGAATGATGACACAAGCTTCGATAAGGAAGTCAAAAACCATGGGAAAAAGCATGGAAAAAAGAAACGTGGCAGAATCATTATCGCAGGCATCTTAGGAGCAATAGGTCTTATTTATTTGGGATTTTCTCTCTTTTTTATCAACCATTTTTACTTTGGAACAAAGATCAATGATGTCAGTTTTTCAGGAAAGACTGTGAAAGACGTAGAAAACTATATGAAGAAACAGGTGAGTGATTATACGCTGACATTAAAAGAAAGAGATGGAAAGACCGAGACCATTCAGGGAAGTGCGATTGATCTGCAATACAAGAATGGAAAAGGTGTCGAAGAAGTAAAGGAGAATCAGAATCCATTTTTATGGTTTACGGCATTTTTTGGAAATGACAGCGCACAGGCAACGGTGGAAGTAAGCTATAATGAAGACAAGCTGAAACAGGAAATGGCGTCTCTGGAATGTTTGAAAGAAGAGAACCAGACAGCGCCGGTTTCGGCACAGCCGGTTTTTAACGGGGAGCAGTTTGAGATTCAGGCTGAGACGCTTGGAACGCAGATTGATCAGGAAACATTTTTAAAAGTTTTACATGATTATGTAGGACAATTTAGAGCAACATTAGATTTGGACAAAGAGAAGTGCTATGTGGCACCGAAGTTCACTACGGAATCAAAAGAAGTTATTTCTGCAAAAGACAGCATGAATAGTTATTTGAACGCTTCTGTTACATATACGGTAGAACCGAAAACAGTTGTAGATAAATCTCTGATCTCACAGTGGATGACGGTAGATGAGAATATGAATGTCACATTCTCGGAAGATGCGATGGGAGCGTACATTGATGAACTGTGCAATCGGTATAATACGGTTGGAAAAGTCAGAACGATTACAACGCCGACGGGAAAGACTGCAGAGGTGTCCGGCGGAGGATATGGCTGGGAGATTGATAAAGACGCGGAATACGAGACTTTAGTGAATAATATCAAGTCCGGTGAAGCGGTGGAAAGAGAGCCGGTGTATTCGCAGACAGCGGCATCACATGGAGCACAAGATTTTGGAACGACATATTTGGAAGTAGATTTGACGACACAACATATGTGGTATATCGTGGATGGAACTGTGAAGCTTGAGACGGATGTAGTGACCGGAATCCCAGTGCCGGAACGTGTGACGCCACAGGGTACATATACTATTTTGGAGAAGATGAGAAATAAAACACTTCGCGGTGATAAAAAACCGGATGGAACTTATGAATATGAGACACCGGTAGAGTACTGGATGCGAGTTACATGGACGGGAATTGGGTTCCATGATGCCAAATGGCAGACAGCGTTTGGCGGTGAGATTTATAAGACGAGAAAAGGTTCTCACGGCTGTATCAATATGCCGCCGGCTTTGGCAGGACAATTGTATGATATGCTTCAAGTGGGGTGTCCGGTCGTGATTCATTATTAAAAGTAAAGAGGTAAAGACATGTATAAATTATTAAAACGAGATGGACTCGCAAAACGAGGCGAGTTCCATACAGTGCACGGGGTCATTCAGACCCCTGTATTTATGAATGTAGGAACTGCAGCGGCAATCAAAGGCGCCGTATCTACAGAAGATTTACAAGGAATTAAGACGCAGGTAGAGTTATCCAATACGTATCATCTGCATGTGAGACCCGGAGATCAAGTGGTGAAAAAGTTAGGCGGTCTTCATAAATTTATGGTATGGGATAAGCCGATTCTGACAGATTCCGGTGGGTTCCAGGTGTTTTCGCTTGCGGGACTTCGTAAGATTAAAGAAGAAGGTGTGTACTTTAACTCTCACATTGATGGTAAAAAAATTTTTATGGGACCGGAGGAAAGTATGCAGATTCAGTCCAATCTGGCTTCTACGATTGCAATGGCATTTGATGAGTGCCCATCCAGTGTGGCGACAAGAGAATATATTCAGAACTCAGTGGAACGTACAACAAGATGGCTTGCAAGATGCAAAGCCGAGATGGCAAGATTGAATACGCTTCCGGATACGATCAACCAGCACCAGATGCTATTTGGAATTAATCAAGGCGGAATTTATGAAGATATTCGTATTGAACATGCGAAAGAGATTGCAAAGATGGATTTGGATGGATACGCAGTCGGAGGGCTTGCGGTAGGAGAATCCCATGAGGAGATGTATCGCATTTTGGAGGCGGTTGTGCCGTATCTTCCGATTGAGAAACCTACGTATCTGATGGGTGTAGGGACTCCGGCAAATATTTTGGAAGCGGTTGACAGGGGTGTTGACTTTTTTGACTGTGTATATCCGAGCCGAAACGGAAGACATGGACATGTATATACAAATCAGGGGAAATTAAACTTGTTCAATGCAAAATATGAGCTGGATGACGCGCCGATTGAAGAGGGCTGCCAGTGTCCTGCATGCCGCACATACAGCAGAGCGTACATCAGACATCTTTTGAAAGCAAAAGAGATGCTTGGAATGAGACTCTGTGTGTTGCATAATTTGTATTTCTATAACAATATGATGGAAGAGATCAGAGCTGCGATTGAAGCAGGACGCTATAAAGAATACAAAAGAGAAAAACTTGCAGGAATGGGAATTCAGGAAGTATAAAAAAATTATGAAATCTAAAAAAACACTTGATGTATGTCTATAGATTGTGTATGATGGTCATAGTGTTTAAAAATAGTAGGAGGAAATAAGATGAATAATCCAATATTTTTGCTTATTTTTTATGCAGTAATTCTTGGGGGATTTTGGTTCTTACTGATGCGTCCGCAAAAGAAAGAACAGAAGAGAATACAGTTGATGTTATCTGAACTGGCAGTAGGTGATACTGTGTTGACAACAAGTGGATTCTACGGAGTAATCATTGATATTACAGACGAGGATGTAATTGTAGAGTTTGGTAATAACAAGAACTGCCGTATTCCGATGCAGAAAGCAGCGATTACGCAGGTAGAAAAAGCAAATACAGAAGAATAAGTGAATGTAAAGGGAAGGCTTAGCCTTCTCTTTTTTTGGCCTTAAAACAGAGTATACTCTAAAAAAATACACTTTTCCGTATTAAAGGGTTGAAACGTGAATAAAAATACGATATGATTAGACCTATAAACTTTTGCAAGAGAAGGGAAGAGATATATGGAATTGAAAGTTGGAATTATCAAAGGGGATGGGATTGGTCCTGAAATTGTAGAAGAGGCAATGAAAGTATTAGATAAGGTCGGAGAAGTGTACGGCCATACATACAGATATAAAGAGTTATTGCTTGGAGGCGCCTCGATTGATGTACATGGGATACCATTGACAGATGAGACTGTAGCGGAAGCAAAATCATGTGACGCTGTTTTGATGGGCTCTATCGGAGGAGATGCAAAAGTTTCACCGTGGTATCAGTTGGAACCAAACAGACGCCCGGAGGCAGGGCTTTTAAAGATTCGAAAAGAATTGAATCTCTTTGCAAACTTAAGACCGGCAGTGCTGTATGATGAATTGAAAGGAGCATGCCCGTTAAAAGAAGAGATTACCGAAGGTGGATTTGATATGATGATCATGCGAGAACTAACGGGTGGATTGTATTTTGGAAATCGAAAGACGGAAGAGATAGATGGTGTTATGACCGCATGTGACGAACTTACCTACAATGAGAATGAGATTCGAAGAATTGCAAAGAGAGCATTTGAGATCGCGATGAAACGAAGAAAAAAAGTGATCAGTGTGGATAAAGCGAATGTCCTTGATTCTTCCAGATTATGGAGAAAGATTGTTGAGGAGATTGCAAAAGAATATCCAGAAGTTGCTTTGGAACATATGCTTGTCGACAACTGTGCGATGCAGCTTGTAAAAGATCCAAAGCAGTTTGATGTGATTTTGACAGAAAACATGTTTGGAGACATTTTGTCCGATGAGGCAAGCATGGTGACAGGTTCAATCGGAATGCTTGCCTCGGCAAGTTTGAACGATACAAAATTCGGTCTATATGAGCCAAGCGGCGGTTCGGCACCGGATATTGCAGGCAAAGGAATTGCTAATCCGATTGCCACAATACTGTCTGCGGCGATGATGTTAAGATTTTCATTTGACTTAGATAAAGAGGCGGATGCAATTGAGAAAGCAGTCAGTCAGGTATTAAAAGATGGGTACCGTACCATCGATATCATGTCAGAAGGAAAAGAACAGGTTGGCACTGCGAAAATCGGTGATCTGATCTGTGAAAGAATTGCGTAACGAAGGGAGAGACAGATATGAGAAGTGATACAGTAACAAAAGGAATGCAGCAGGCACCGCACCGTTCGTTGTTCAATGCATTAGGATATACAGAAGAAGAGTTGGAAAAACCGTTAGTGGGAATCGTGTGTTCTTACAATGAGATTGTGCCGGGGCATATGAATCTTGACAAGATTGCCAATGCGGTAAAAATGGGTGTGGCAATGGCTGGTGGAACGCCTGTTATGTTTCCGGCAATTGCAGTCTGTGACGGAATTGCAATGGGGCATATCGGTATGAAATATTCTCTTGTCACAAGAGACCTGATCGCAGATTCCACGGAAGCGATGGCTATGGCACATCAGTTTGATGCGCTTGTCATGATTCCGAACTGTGATAAAAATGTACCGGGACTTTTGATGGCAGCAGCAAGAATCAATGTGCCGACGATTTTTGTGAGCGGAGGTCCGATGCTTGCGGGGAGAGTGAAGGGATGCAAGACAAGCCTTTCGAGTATGTTTGAGGCAGTTGGTTCCTATGCGGCGGGAACGATGACTGCAGAAGATGTACAGGAATTTGAGAGCAAAGCATGTCCGACTTGTGGTTCCTGCTCCGGTATGTACACGGCAAACAGCATGAACTGTCTGACGGAAGTGCTTGGTATGGGATTGAAAGGAAATGGAACGATTCCGGCGGTGTATTCCGAACGAATCCGCCTTGCAAAACACGCAGGAATGAAAGTGATGGAGCTGTGGGAGAAAAATATCAGGCCAAGAGATATTATGACAGAAAAGGCGATTTTGAATGCACTTACTGTGGATATGGCGCTGGGCTGTTCGACAAACAGTATGTTACATCTTCCGGCGATTGCACATGAGATTGGAATGGATTTTGATATCACATTTGCAAATGAGATCAGTGCAAAGACCCCGAACCTCTGTCATCTCGCACCGGCAGGACACACGTATATGGAAGACCTGAACGAGGCAGGCGGTGTGTATGCAGTGATGAATGAGTTAAATAAAAAGAATCTTTTATATACAGAGTGCATGACCGTAACTGGAAAAACAGTTGGTGAGAACATTGAGGGCTGTGTCAACAAAGATCCGGATGTCATAAGACCAATTGAAAATCCATACAGTGAAACAGGTGGTCTTGCAGTGCTCACAGGAAACCTTGCACCACATGGCGGCGTTGTAAAACGTTCGGCGGTTGTGGAAGAGATGATGGTACATGAAGGTCCGGCGAGAGTGTTTGACTGTGAGGAAGATGCGATTGCCGCAATCAAAGGCGGAAAAATTGTCGCAGGTGATGTGGTTGTCATTCGCTATGAGGGACCGAAAGGAGGACCTGGAATGAGGGAGATGCTCAATCCGACATCGGCAATTGCCGGTATGGGACTCGGCTCCAGTGTGGCGTTGATTACGGATGGGCGTTTCAGTGGCGCATCAAGAGGTGCATCCATCGGACACGTGTCTCCGGAAGCAGCAGTGGGAGGTCCAATTGCGTTAGTGGAAGAAGGCGATATCATTAAGATCAATATCCCGGAAAATAAAATAGAGCTGGCTGTTTCGGATGAGCTGCTTGCAAAAAGGAAAGCAGAGTGGAAACCAAGAAAACCAAAGGTTACAACAGGTTATTTGGCAAGATATGCGGCGCTGGTGACATCCGGAAACAGAGGAGCTGTATTAGAAATCCCAAGATAAAGAGAAGGAGAAAGACAGATGCAATTAACAGGAGCAGAAATCGTGATCGAATGTTTGAAAGAGCAGGGAGTGGATACTGTATTTGGATATCCGGGAGGTGCGATTTTAAATGTATACGATGCGTTATATAAACATAGCGATGAGATTTGTCATATATTGACTTCCCACGAACAGGGAGCTGCACATGCAGCAGACGGATATGCAAGAGCAACCGGGAAAGTAGGTGTCTGCCTTGCAACAAGTGGACCGGGAGCCACGAATCTTGTAACCGGGATTGCGACGGCGTATATGGATTCCATTCCAGTAGTGGCGATTACCTGTAACGTAGGTGTTTCCCTGCTTGGAAAAGATAGTTTTCAGGAAATAGATATCGCAGGCATTACAATGCCGATTACAAAGCACAATTATATCGTCAAAGATGTCGATAAATTGGCGGATACGATTCGAAAAGCGTTTTTGATTGCAAGGACAGGAAGACCGGGACCAGTTCTGATCGATATTCCGAAAGATGTGACTGCAAATCTGAGTGAATATCAAAAAGTAGAAATTGACGTCACAGATATTCAGAGAAAGAAAATCGATGAAGATGAGATTGAAACAGCGGTGAAAATGATTCAGAGAGCCAAGAAACCATATATTTTTGTGGGTGGCGGAGCAGTTTTGTCAGGAGCAAGTGAGTCTTTAGTGGAATTTGCACATAAAATTGATGCGCCTGTGGCGGATTCTCTGATGGGAAAAGGAGCATTTCCGGGAACAGATGAGCTGTACTCTGGAATGCTTGGAATGCATGGAACGAAAGCGTCGAATTTTGGAGTGAGCCAATGTGACCTTTTGGTCGTGGTCGGTGCAAGGTTCAGTGACCGTGTGACTGGAAATGCAAAGAAATTTGCACATCATGCGAAAATTCTGCAAATTGATATTGATCCGGCAGAAATAGATAAAAATATTCTCACAGATGCGAGTGTGACCGGAGATATCAAAGAAGTTCTGATAATCCTGAATGAAAAGGTGGAACAGCAAAGTCATGAGGAATGGAAACAGCAGATTGAGGAATATAAAGAGAAACATCCTCTGACGTATCATCCGGAAGGACTTACAGGACCGTATATTGTGGAAGAAATATACAGACAGACTAACGGAGACGCAATCATTACAACAGAAGTCGGACAGCATCAGATGTGGGCTGCACAATTTTATAAATACACAAAACCGAGAACGTTTTTAACTTCGGGAGGTCTTGGGACAATGGGCTATGGACTTGGCGCTTCGCTCGGAGCAAAGATGGGGATGCCGGACAAGACCGTGGTCAATGTTGCCGGAGATGGATGTTTCCGAATGAATATGAATGAGATTGCAACAGCGGCAAGATACAATATTCCGATCATTCAAGTCGTGGTAAATAACCATGTACTTGGCATGGTGCGTCAGTGGCAGACGCTGTTTTATGAAAAGCGTTATTCTGCAACCGTGTTAAATGATGCGGTAGACTTTGTAAAATTGGCAGAAGCAATGGGGGCGGTCGGAATACGTGCGGCGACACGGGAAGAGTTTCAAAAAGCTTTCCAGGAGGCGCTGGCTATGGGGAGACCGGTTGTGATTGACTGCCAGATCGACAGTGATGAAAAAGTATGGCCGATGGTTGCACCAGGGGCTGCGATCAGCGAGGCATTTAGTGAAGAAGATTTAGAAAAATAAAAATGAAGTGGAGGAATAAAAAATGAGCAGAGTGTATAATTTTTCAGCAGGACCGGCAGTATTGCCAGAAAGTGTTCTAAAATCAGCGGCAGAAGAGATGTTAGATTACAAGGGATGCGGAATGTCGGTTATGGAGATGAGTCATAGATCGAAAGCGTTTGAGGAGATTATCAAAACGGCGGAGTCGGATTTAAGAGAGCTCATGCATATTCCGGATAACTATAAAGTGCTGTTTTTGCAGGGAGGAGCGTCACAGCAGTTTGCGATGATTCCGATGAACTTGATGAAAAACAAGGTGGCGGACTACATTGTGACTGGACAATGGGCAAAAAAAGCATACCAGGAAGCAGCAAAATATGGTAAGGTCAATAAAATTGCTTCTTCAGAAGATAAAACATTTTCTTACATACCAGATTGTTCAGATCTTCCAATCTCAGAAGATGCAGACTATGTGTATATTTGTGAAAATAATACGATTTATGGAACCAAATTTAAGGAACTGCCAAATACAAAAGGAAAGACACTTGTAGCCGATGTATCATCCTGCTTTTTATCAGAGCCGGTAGATGTCAGCAAATATGGAATTATTTATGGTGGTGTACAAAAGAATATCGGACCTGCAGGTGTAGTTATTGTGATTATCCGCGAAGATTTGATTACAGAAGATGTGCTCCCGGGAACACCTACGATGCTCACATATAAGACACATGCTGATGCAGATTCTCTTTATAACACACCTCCGGCTTATGGAATTTATATGTGCGGGAAAGTGTTCAAATGGCTCAAAGAGATGGGCGGTTTAGAGGCGATGAAGGAAAGAAATGAGAGAAAAGCAAAGATTCTTTATGATTTTCTTGATGAGAGTAAGCTGTTCAAGGGAACGGTGGAGAAGAAAGACCGTTCTTTGATGAATGTACCGTTTGTGACAGGAGATGCTGAACTGGATGCAAAATTTGTGAAGGAAGCAAAGGCGGCAGGACTTGAAAATCTGAAAGGACATAGAAGTGTCGGCGGTATGAGGGCAAGTATTTACAATGCAATGCCGGAAGAAGGCGTTCAGGCGCTCGTGGACTTTATGAAAAAATTTGAGGAGGAGAATCTGTAATTATGTATAAATTTCATTGTTTAAATCCAATCGCGGAAGTTGGTTTAAGCCAATTTACAGGCGAATATGAAGCAGAAGGAACATTAGAGGGTGTGGATGCAGTGCTTGTGAGAAGCGCTGCAATGCACGAGTTGGAATTTGATAAAGAATTGAAAGTGATTGCGCGTGCAGGAGCGGGCGTCAACAATATTCCGCTTGACAGATGTGCAGAAGAAGGAATTGTTGTATTTAATACACCGGGAGCGAATGCAAATGGTGTGAAAGAACTTGTGATTGCCGGTATGCTGCTCGCGTCAAGAGATATCATCGGCGGAATCAACTGGGTGCAGGAGCATGAGGAAGACGGCGATGTGGCGAAGCATGCGGAAAAGCAAAAGAAGGCATTTGCAGGGTGCGAGCTGGAAGGAAAAAAACTTGGAGTAATCGGACTTGGAGCAATCGGAGTGCTTGTTGCCAATGCAGCGGCGCATCTCGGTATGGATGTCTATGGCTATGACCCTTATATCTCTGTAGATGCAGCTTGGAAATTGTCTAGAAATATTTATCACGCAAAGACGGTAGATGAGTTGTACAAAGAATGTGATTATATTACAATCCATGTTCCTGCAATGGACAGCACAAAAGGAATGATCAATAAAGATGCGATTAGTCTGATGAAGAAAGATGTTGTTGTGCTGAACTTTGCGAGAGATGTGCTTGTAAATGAAGAGGATATGATTGACGCCCTGGAAAGCGGAAAGGTAAAACGGTATGTCACAGATTTTCCGAATCCATTGGTAGCAGGCGTGAAAGGAACGATTGTGATTCCGCATTTAGGGGCATCTACAGAGGAATCGGAGGATAATTGTGCAAAGATGGCAGTAAAAGAAGTGATGGATTTCCTGGAAAACGGGAATATCAGAAATTCTGTCAACTATCCGAACTGCGATATGGGATACCGTGATGGAAAGACAAGAATCACGATTCTCCATCACAATGTACCGAATATGATTGGTCAGTTCACAACCTTGCTTGCAGAGGCAGGAGTGAATATTTCTGACATGACAAATAAGAGTAAGAAGGAATACGCTTATACGATGATTGATATTGAAGGCGGATTGAACGAAGAGATTAAAGAAAAATTGGGCACGATAAAGGATGTTTTAAGAGTTCGTGTGATTGAATAGGAAAAAGGCTGCAGGTTCAGAGATGGATTTGCAGTCTTCTTTTTTACAACAAAAATGTAGAAAAATGTAGCAAATATGTAACATTTTTTTAAGGGGTTCTTAAGGGCAGAAACATTGCAATACAAACAGAAGTGGACTATAATAAATTTTGCAAACAAAAGTAGGAGTACGAGTGATATGTTTAGGGTGAGAAAAGGAATAAGGTACAGAAGAAGAAGAAAAAAGATTGCAGTTGGGATTGTATTGGTTACAATATTGCTTATCTTGTTAGGGGGACTGATTTTTAGAATCGCAAAGAGAACGATTCCGGAAGTGATTTTAAAAGTGAAAAATGTGTCAATTCTTCAAGATGAGGAGATTCCGCAGATTCAGGCTGCCGCTTCTTGTAAGGACGAAAAATACAGTGAGAAAGAACTGGAAAAAGGATATACTGTGAAAGATTTTGTGAAGGATTTGAATGCGGGGAAAGGATATCGGCTAACATATGAGATTGATCAGACAAAAGAAGGAGAGTATCCAATTACCATTTCTTTTGAAAAAGATTTGAAGAAAAAAATAGATAAGAAATGGAGAAAAAAGCTAAAGGTTCAGGTGAAAAACGGCACTTGCCAAGTTAAGAATAAATACGGGACTTGGGAAGATAAAAAATTTAAAAAGTGGGACGGTACCTATGCGGCATCAGAATTTGTTCTTTCAAAAGAGAAGACATATTACATAGATGAGACTGGAGAGATGGTAACAGGATGGAAAGATATCGATAATTTCCGCTATTTTTTCGATGAGACTGGAGAGATGAGTACTGGTTGGAAAGAGACAAAGGAAGGTACTTACTATTTTCAGGAAGATGGGAAGATGAGTGTTGGCTGGCAAAAGATAGGGGAAGATACTTATTACTTTGACAAAGAAGGAAAGATGCTGACAGGAAAGCAGAGAGTATTTCAGTTGGACTGCGTATTTGGCGAAGATGGGAAATTACAGTCAAAGGCGAGCAAGGTGGATCCGGAGAAACCGATGGTTGCGTTGACATTTGATGATGGACCGGGAAAATACACGGATTCTCTTTTGGATAAATTGGAGGAGTATGGTGCAAGGGCTACTTTCTTTATGGTGGGAACGAATGCGGCGAAGTATCCGGATACCATTAAGCGAATGGAAGAGATTGGGTGCGAAATTGGTAATCATACGACGAATCATAAAAATCTCGTCAAACTAGATGATGCAAGTGTCAAAGAAGAGATTCAGTCTACAGATGCAGCGATTGCGGCAGCGGTGGGACATGGAGCAAGTCTGTTGCGTCCGCCGTTTGGCTCTTATAACGACAAGGTGAAGAGTTTGGCAGGAAAGCCGGTCATCATGTGGTCTTTAGATACGCTTGACTGGAAGAAAAAGGATGCGGCATTGATTAGAGATTACGTCCTTGAGACGGTCAGTGATGGAGATGTGATTTTGCTTCATGATATACATGACTTTTCCGTAAATGCGGCATTTGAGTTAATCCCAAAACTGATTGAACAAGGATATCAGCTGGTGACAGTGAGTGAGCTTGCAGAAGCAAGAGGAATCTCGCTGGAAAATGGAGTGCGTTATTCACAGTTTTATAAACAATAAAAAAGCTTGTAAGTATGTTTGAGGTACTTACAAGCTTTTTGCTTAATTATCGTTGATTTTTCTGATGTTTTTCAAGCAATTTATGAATCTTATCGGTTGGATTCATGACAGAACCAATGGTAATGTCATGATTCAAAGAATCAATGATAAGTGCAAGGAATTTGCTCATGTCTGCCATAACAAAATATGGTTTTTCATATAATTCGGATGGAAGGTATGTCAAGTTCGTTGTGATGACACGATCGATGTAGCCTTTTTCATAATAATCGTCAAATTTTGCAAAGCCATCTGTAAATAATCCAAAGGTTGTGCAGACAAATACACGGTTAGCGCCGCGTTCTTTAATCTGTTTTGCAACATCCAACATACTTTCTCCGGAGGAAATCATATCATCGATAATGATTGCATTCTTTCCGGCAAGATCATCACCTAAAAATTCATGTGCCACGATTGGATTTTTTCCATTTACAATTGTAGAGTAGTCGCGACGTTTGTAGAACATACCCATATCTACGCCTAAAACGTTTGAAAAATAAACGGCACGGTGCATAGCGCCTTCATCCGGACTGATGATCATCAGGTGATCCTTGTCCACTTTCAAATCAGGCTCTGCGCGGAGCAAAGCTTTCATAAACTGATATGGCGGTGTAAAGTTATCGAATCCTTTGAGCGGAATTGCATTTTGTACACGTGGGTCGTGCGCATCAAATGTGATGATATTCGATACACCCATTGCTGTAAGTTCTTCTAATGCAAATGCACAGTCAAGAGACTCTCTCTTTGTCCGTTTGTGTTGACGACTTTCATACAAAAATGGCATAATAACGTTGATGCGGCGTGCTTTTCCGGTAGCAGCCGAGATAATACGTTTTAAATCCTGATAATGGTCATCTGGTGACATGTGGTTTTTATGTCCGTTTACAGAGTATGTAAGGCTGTAGTTACATACATCTACCATGATGAATAAGTCTGTGCCGCGGATGGATTCGCGAAGCATACCTTTTGCTTCACCTGAACCAAAACGAGGGCACGCGCTGTCAACTAAATAGTTCTCCAGACGGTAATTTGCAATTGAAGCGGAATCCGGCCATTTTTCAACTGCATTCTGGCGAAAGGAAACGATGTAGTCATTTACTTTTTGACCAAGTTCTTTGCAACTATCCAATGCGGCTATTTTAAGAGGAGCAATTGGAAGTGCTTTTTCTAATAATGTGATATTTGCCATAGGGGCCTCCATAAAAATAAATTCTTTTAACATACCCATATTAGCAAAAAAAATCATTTGCTTCAAGAATTTCATGTGGAAATTGCTTTTTTTTGAAAAATTTAGTATGATAGAGATTAGAATTAGTATAAATAGTAATTAATAGGAGAAAAAATATGAGTAAACCAATTGTAGCAATCGTCGGAAGACCGAATGTAGGGAAGTCGACATTATTTAATGCACTGGCGGGAGAGATGATTTCCATCGTAAAAGATACGCCGGGTGTGACAAGAGATAGAATCTATGCAGAAGTAACATGGCTGGATAAAGAATTTACAATGATTGATACCGGAGGAATCGAACCGGATAGCAAAGATATTATTTTATCGCAGATGAGAGAACAGGCTCAGATTGCCATTGATACGGCTGATGTCATTGTTTTTATTACAGATGTAAGACAGGGACTTGTAGATGCAGATTCCAAGGTTGCAGATATGCTAAGACGCTCCGGAAAGCCGGTTGTGCTTGTTGTCAATAAAGTGGACAGCTTCCAGAAGCTTATGCCGGATGTGTACGAATTTTATAATTTAGGAATCGGTGACCCAATCCCGATTTCGGCAGCATCCAGACTTGGTATCGGTGATATGCTTGATGAAGTAGTGAAATTCTTCCCGGAGGGAAATGCGACGGAAGAAGAGGATGAAAGACCAAGAATTGCAATTGTGGGTAAACCAAATGTTGGAAAATCTTCTATTGTCAATAAATTGCTTGGTGAGAACCGTGTGATTGTATCCGATGTTGCAGGCACGACACGTGATGCAATTGATACTGCAATCAAATATCATGGAAAAGAATATGTGTTTATTGATACAGCAGGTCTGCGAAGAAAGAATAAGATTAAAGAAGAGCTGGAGCGTTATAGTATCATTCGTACTGTGACAGCGGTGGAACGTGCCGACGTTGTCTTAATGGTGATCGATGCGGTAGAAGGAATCACAGAGCAGGATGCAAAGATCGCCGGAATTGCCCATGAAAGAGGAAAAGGAATTATCATTGTTGTCAATAAATGGGATGCGATTGAGAAACATGATAAGACAATGTACGAGTATGAGAAAAAGATTCGTCAGACATTGGCGTATATGCCATATGCAGAGATTATGTATGTGTCTGCAGCGACAGGACAGCGCCTGAACAAGCTTTATGAGATGATTGATGTCGTGATGGAGAATCAGACACTTCGTGTGGCTACAGGTGTTCTCAACGAGATCATGGCAGAGGCAGTTGCGATGCAGCAGCCGCCGTCGGATAAAGGAAAGCGTTTGAAATTGTACTATATTACACAGGTAGCGGTAAAACCGCCGACATTTGTTATCTTTGTGAATGATAAGGAATTGATGCACTTTTCATATACAAGATATTTGGAGAATAAGATTAGAGAAGCGTTTGGCTTTAAGGGAACTTCACTGAAATTTTTCATCCGCGAGCGAAAGGAAAAGGAGCGTTAGTAGTATGGAACGTTTGATTTGTGTTGTAATCGGATATCTGTTTGGCTTGTTTCAGACAGGGTACTTTTATGGAAAATTAAAACACATTGACATCAGACAACATGGAAGCGGCAATGCCGGGACGACAAACGCTCTCAGAACGTTAGGATGGACCGCGGGGGCAATCACCTTTTTGGGCGATTGCCTGAAATGTGTTGCAGCAGTTGCAGTTGTGTACTGGCTGTACGGCTCTACACATGATAATATCAGTCTGCTTGCAATGTATGCCGGGATGGGCGCAGTACTTGGACACAATTTTCCCTTTTATTTAAAATTCAAAGGAGGAAAAGGAATTGCGGCGACAGCAGGATTGATTCTTGCTACGAATCCGATTATGATGCTGATTGCGGCTATTGTATTTATTTTGGTTGTGGCAGTGACCCGATACGTTTCGTTGGGGTCACTTATTCTAGTGGTATTGTTTTTGGCTGAAGTGATTGTGTATGGTCAGATGGGAGGATTTTCTCTGACACAGCCAGAATTATATGAAATGTATATGATTGCGTTTGTTTTGATGCTGATGGCATTTTACAGACATCGTGCAAACATCAAGCGTCTTTTGAACGGGACGGAAAATAAATTTGGAGCAGACAGGAAAACGAAATAGAGGCAGGAGGATATGGCATGGCAAAAGCAGGCATCATGGGAGCCGGAAGCTGGGGAACAGCGTTGGCGTTATTACTGTATAAAAATGGGCATGAGGTTACTTTGTGGTCAATCAACAATGACGAGGTAGAGGAATTAAAAAAAGAAAGAGAACACAAGAGCAAATTGCCGGGGGTGAAGATTCCGGAAGATTTGAGGATTACAAACAGTATGGAAGAAGCCGTTGCAGAGAAGGATTTTGTTGTCCTTGCAGTACCTTCACCGTTTATCCGAAGCACAGCGAGAAATATGAAGGCGTATGTGGTTAAACATCAAAAGCTTATCAATGTGGCAAAAGGAATTGAGGAGACGACGCTTAAGACCCTTTCGGAACAGATTGAGGAAGAACTTCCGATGGTGGATGTAGCTGTGTTATCAGGACCGAGTCATGCAGAGGAAGTGGGCAGAGGACTTCCGACAACATGTGTTGTAGGCGCGAAGACAAAAGAGACGGCTGAATATCTTCAGAAGATGTTTATGAACGAAACATTCCGTGTGTATACAAGCCCGGATATTCTCGGAATAGAGGTAGGTGGAGCACTGAAAAATGTCATTGCACTCGCGGCTGGAATTGCGGATGGTCTCGGATACGGTGACAATACAAAGGCGGCGCTTATCACTCGTGGAATTGCGGAGATTGGAAGACTGGGTATCCAGATGGGCGGTAAGATGGAAAGCTTTACCGGACTTACCGGAATTGGAGATTTGATCGTGACCTGTGCAAGCGTACACAGTCGAAACCGAAAAGCCGGATACCTGATTGGACAGGGAAAGACGATGCAGGAAGCAATGGACGAAGTAAAGATGGTCGTGGAAGGTGTTTATTCTGCGAAGGCAGCAATGAAACTTGCAGAAAAATATGAGGTGTCCATGCCGATCATTGAGCAGGTAAATCAAGTGCTTTTTGAAGGAAAAGATGCCGCAAAGGCAGTTAACGAATTGATGTTAAGAGATGGAAAAATTGAACATAGTGACTTACCGTGGGAGTAAAAGGAATTAAAAACAAGAGAATATAGTACATATCAAACCGATTGGCTGCATACACTGTACAAGTGAATAGCAGGAGGGATCATATGGAAGTATTCGATGTTTATAAAGATATACAGGCGAGAACCAACGGAGAAATTTATCTTGGGGTGGTGGGGCCGGTAAGAACCGGAAAATCTACTTTTATCAAACGATTTATGGACTTGTTAGTTTTGCCAAAGATAGAGGATGAACATAGCAGACAGCGGACAAAAGATGAGTTGCCTCAATCTGCATCCGGGAAAACAATCATGACGACGGAACCGAAATTTGTACCGAAAGAGGCAGCGGAAATTTCACTCATGGATGATGTGACAGTAAAAGTACGCCTGATAGACTGTGTCGGCTATATGGTGAAAGGTGCGGCGGGACACACAGAGAATGAGGAAGAACGCCAGGTAAAGACACCGTGGTTTGACTATGAGATTCCATTTACAAAAGCAGCAAGCATTGGAACGCAGAAGGTGATTCATGATCATGCCACGATTGGAATCGTAATCACAACAGACGGAACAATCTGTGATCTTAAGAGAGAAAATTATATCGAGGCAGAAGATAAGACAATCCGGGAACTGCAATCTATCGGGAAACCGTTTGTCGTACTTGTAAATTCAAAAAGACCATATGGGGAAGAGGCAAAGCAGGCGGCGGAAAGTATAAGGCAAAAGCATGGGGTTACGGCGATGGCGCTTAACTGTGAACAACTGCGGGAGGAGGATATTCACCGGATCATGGAAAATGTACTGTTTGAATTTCCTATTTCGGAAGTGGAGTTTTATATTCCAAAGTGGGTGGAGATGTTGTCTCGGGAACATAAGATCAAAGCGGATCTGCTTTGGCATATAAAAGAGATGATGAAAGATTTTTCGGAAATCAAAGATGCGGTAAGAGGAATTGCAAAACCAGACAGCATGTACATAAAAGAGATGAAGGTAGATGATGTGGCATTGGATACCGGGTGTGTAAAAGTACGGATTCAGGTGGCGGATAATTATTACTATGAGATGTTAAGTGAGCTGACTGGAACGTCGATTGAAGGAGAATACGAACTGATCCGTACGATGAAGGAGATGGCGGCTCTTCGCAAAGAATATGAAGGCGTAAAAGATGCGATGGAATCGGTAAAAATGAAGGGTTATGGCGTGGTGAGCCCGAGAAAAGAAGAAATCCAATTGGAGGAACCGGTTATTATCAAGCAGGGGAATAAATATGGTGTGAAAATTCATTCCGAAGCACCGTCGATTCATATGATCCGGGCAAATATAGAGACGGAGATTGCACCGATTGTAGGCAGTGAGCAGCAGGCAAATGATTTAGTCAATTATATCAAAGATGCAAGTGCAACAGAAGAAGGTGTGTGGGGCACTAACATTTTCGGAAAATCCATTGAAGAGCTTGTGACGGATGGCATGCGTAATAAGCTTATCGCAATCAACGATGAGAGCCAGTCGAAATTGCAGGATACAATGCAGAAAATTGTCAATGACAGCAATGGGGGAATGGTTTGTATTATCATTTGAGATAAAGCTCTTGACGTTTGCAGCAATAAAAGTAAAAAAACACACTTAAAGACGGGGGAAAAAAGTTTTCTCCCGTCTTTAAGTGTGTTATACTATAAAAACAGGAGGATGAAAAAGATGATTCGTTTTAATTGTGATTATAATGAGGGAGCACACCCTCGTATTTTAGAGACACTTGTAAAAACTAATATGGAGCAGACACCGGGATATGGTGAAGATCCATATTGCGAAAAGGCAGCAAAAGTAATCAAGAATTTGTGTAAAAGGGAAGATGCAGCAGTGCATTTTCTTGTGGGAGGCACACAGGCAAATCTGACGGTAATTTCATCAATTCTTCGCCCGTATCAGGCAGTGCTTTGTGTGGAAGAAGGTCATATCAATGTGCATGAGACAGGAGCTATTGAGGCATGTGGGCACAAGGTAATGACAGTTTCGGGGAAAGATGGAAAGATTGATGCGGAACAGATTAAAGAAGTATATACACAGCACTGGTCCGACAGTTCACATGAACATATGACACAGCCAAAGCTTGTGTATATTTCAAACCCGACAGAACTTGGAACGATGTACAGCAAGACGGAACTGGAAGCAATACGAAATGCATGCAATGAATGTGGGCTGTATTTGTTTTTAGACGGTGCAAGACTTGGATATGGGCTGATGGCAGAAGGAAATGATCTGACATTGGAAGTATTGGCAGAGAATTGTGATGTGTTTTACATCGGAGGAACGAAAGTGGGAGCATTGTTCGGAGAAGCGGTTGTTATCTGCAATAAAGCGCTTCAGGAAGATTTTAGATATCTGATCAAGCAGAAGGGTGGTATGCTTGCAAAGGGAAGATTGCTGGGAATCCAGTTTTTAGAACTTTTAAAAGATGGCTTGTATTTTGAAATCGCAGGGCATGCAATCCGAATGGCAATGATCCTGAAAAAAGGACTTGAGGAAGCCGGATATTCATTTTTCATCGACAGTGTAACCAACCAGCAGTTCGTGATTGTGTCTGATGAAAAATTGGAACAGCTGAAAGAAAAATATGCATATACATATCAGCAGCGATACGATGCGACATCCAGCGTGATTCGTCTTTGCACAAGCTGGGCGACAAAAGAGGAAGATGTTTATCAATTACTAGAGGATATGAGGTAGGGAGACAAAAGATGCGTGAAAAGCTGACACATTTTGATGAAAAAGGAAATGCAGTGATGGTAGATGTCTCAGAAAAAGAGGTGACATCAAGAGTCGCGGTGGCGTCTGGAAAGATCCGTGTCAATGCAAAGGTGATGGAGACGGTTAAAAAGGGTACTTCCAAAAAGGGAGATGTGCTTGGGGTGGCACGTGTGGCGGGAATCATGGCGGTCAAGCAGACGGCGAATCTGATTCCAATGTGCCATACACTTCTGATCAGCAAATGTGAGATTGCCTACGAGATTTCAGAAGATACGTTGGAAATTCTGGCAAGATGTACTGTGAAAGTAGAAGGGAAGACCGGAGTTGAGATGGAAGCGCTGACAGGAGTCAGTGTTACGTTGTTGACGATTTATGATATGTGCAAGGCAATTGATCGTACCATGGAATTGTCAGAGATACATTTGGAAGAAAAAAAAGGCGGAAAAAGCGGACATTTTAGGAGGGAAAATAATATGAGAGTTGCAATTATAACAGCAAGTACTTTAGGATACAAAGGGGAAAGAGAAGACAAAAGCGGACCATATATTAAAAAAGTCGTAGAAAATGCAGGATTTGAAGTAAAGGTGATGAAGGTGCTTCCGGATGACCGCAGGATTTTGGGAGAAGTGATGAAACGGCTGGCAGACAGTAATATTGTCGACTTAATCATCACGACAGGTGGAACTGGATTTTCAGAAAGCGACGTAACACCTGAGGCAACGTTGGATATTGTAGAGCGACAGGTGCCTGGAATACCGGAGGCAATGCGTGCCTACAGTATGCAGTTTACAAAACGGGCAATGCTGTCAAGGGCCGCGGCTGGAATCCGCAAACAGACATTGATCGTAAACTTTCCTGGAAGTCCGAAATCGCTGAAAGAATCACTGGAATATATTTTGCCTGAACTAATACACGGCGTAGAGATTTTACAGGGAATTGCGAAAGAGTGCGCAGCTCCAAAGGAAGCGTAAAAGATGAAAAAGATTGAGACAAAAGATGCGGTAGGTCATGTGATTTGTCATGATATTACAATTATTGTAAAAGATCAGATTAAAGATACTGCATTTCGAAAAGGACATATTGTGCGGGAAGAAGATATTCCCAAACTGTTATCTATTGGAAAAGACCATCTTTATGTGTGGGAGAAAGAAGAGGGAATGCTGCACGAGAATGAGGCGGCAGAGATTCTGGCATCTGTATGCGAAAGCGCATATATGAAGCGGAGTCCGGTAAAAGAAGGAAAGATTGAGTTGTCGGCAACACAGAGAGGACTTTTTCAAATTGATTTGGAAAAGCTTTGTGCCATCAATGAGTTGGAAGATATCATGATTGCATCCAGACATCATAACCAGCCGGTGAATGTCGGGGACAAACTGGTTGGGACAAGAGTGATTCCGCTGGTCATTTCGGAAGAGAAGATGAAGCAAGTTAAAGAAATCGGTGGAAAAGAGCCATTATTTCGAATTTTACCATATAAGCGAAAAACAGCCGGAGTGGTGACGACTGGAAATGAAGTGTACTATGGGCGGATACAGGACACATTTACTCCGGTTATTCGAGAAAAACTGAAAGCATATGATGTGGAAGTGTTGGTTTATAAAACCGTACCGGATAAAAAAGAAAAGATTGTAGAAGCAATTCGGGAGATAAAAGGCAAAGGAGTAGATATGGTACTTTGTACCGGAGGAATGAGTGTCGATCCGGATGATATGACACCGAGTGCAATCAAAGAAAGTGGAGCGCAGATTATTTCCTACGGGGCTCCGGTTCTTCCGGGGGCGATGTTCCTGCTTGGCTGTTTTTCGGATGGAACACCGGTTATGGGACTGCCGGGATGCGTGATGTATGCAAAAGCGACCATTTTTGATTTGCTTCTTCCACGGATACTTGCAGATGTACCGGTTACGAAGAAGGATTTGGCAAAGATGGGAGCAGGAGGATTATGTCTTGGCTGCGATATCTGTACGTATCCGAATTGTGGATTTGGAAAAGGAGTATAGAGATTTATGGGAGTTGTGAGAGCTGTTTGTATCAGTGAAAAGAAAGGAACAGAAAAGCAAAATGTACATAAGGCAAAGCTGGTTGCGGATTCTGGTCTGAAAGGAGATGCGCATGCAGGCAACTGGCATAGACAGGTGAGTCTGTTGTCTTATGAGCAGATAGAAGCGTTTCGGCAAAGAGGGGCACAGATAGAATTCGGTGCGTTTGGAGAGAATCTTGTCGTAGAGGGATTTGATTTAAAAACCCTTCCGATTGGAACAAGATTTCGCTGCAACGATGTGATTCTTGAGATGACGCAGATAGGAAAGGAATGTCATCACGGGTGCAGGATTTTTCAGACGATGGGAGACTGCATCATGCCAAGAGAAGGTGTGTTTGCAGTTGTAATTCAAGGCGGGGAGATTTCAGAGGGTGACTGTATAGAGCTTTTGACAGATGAGGAGGAGTAAATGAAAATCACATATATTTCACACAGTGGGTTTGCGGTGGAACTGGAAAACCATATTTTTCTGTTTGATTATTACAAAGGGGAGATACCAAAGTTTGATCCGAAAAAAAGTATAGTTGTATTTGCAAGCCATGTCCATCATGATCATTATGTAGAAGAAATTTTTGAATTGAGAGAACAATATCCGGATGTGCACTATGTTCTGTCTTCGGATATTCGAAGGTCAGCGAAAAAAATTTTGGAAGAAAAGCAAATCGAAGCTCAGGTCTCTTTTTTGAGAATCCATCAGGAGCTTGAACTGGGAAAGGTGCGGATTCAGACTTTGAAGTCAACAGATGCAGGTGTTGCTTTTTTGGTGGAGTGCGAAGGAAGAATAATTTACCATGCAGGAGATCTGAATTGGTGGCATTGGGAAGGAGAGCCGGATGCGTATAATGAACATATGAAGACGGCGTATCTGAAGGAAATTGAAAAATTGAAGGACACACCGATCGATGTGGCATTTGTGCCTGTAGATCCAAGGCTTGGCGAGCAGTATTATTATGGAATAGATGGATTTGCAAAACGGGTGGATGCAAAAGCATTGATTCCGATGCATTGCTGGGGGGACTATACAGTTTGTGAAAAACTGATGCATCAGGAGGAGACAAAGGAGTATCGAGAGCGGATTTATCCGATCACAAAAGAAGGAGAGAAAATATGTCTCAAGATATCATAGTCGTAGCAGGATTGTTTGCTGTTCTTGCCGGCATTTGGGTGGTGAACATGGTAAGCCGTAAAAATCGAATGGGATATATACAGGCAATGCTGAAAGAAGAGTGGGGCAGTGGACATCCAAAAGAATATACATATGAGGAATTTGAATGGATTTCACATTATTACAAGAATCGACAGGAGAGAAGATGTGCCAAAGGGGCGTTTATCGATGATATCACATGGAATGATCTGGAGATGGATGATGTATTCTTAAAGTTAAATCATACTTATTCCAATATTGGCGAGGACTATTTGTATGATCTTTTGAGGAGACCACAAACGGAGGAATCTGTGCTGAGAGAGCGAGAGCGTCTGATTACTTATTTTGCAGAGCATGAAAAAGAGCGCAGAGTTTTTCAGACTAAATTCTATGAAATTGGGAAATTATTAAAAGCTCCGGTCAGTGATTATATTTACCGTTTATCTGAAGTGAAAAAGAAAAGCAACACACCGCACTATCTGGCGATTGGAGGGATTTTTGCCGCCATTGTTTTGGCAATTTTCAACATCACTGCCGGAGTGATTGCGTTACTTGTGGTGATGGGTGTAAATATCAACAGTTATTATAGAGAGAAGAAAGAAATCGAGGCGTATATCAGTACATTTTCTTATATCATGAAACTGCTTGATATCAGCGATCAGTTTGAACATGTTGATATTCCTGAAGTGGAACAATATGTGCAGGAGATTATCAAAGCAAAGAAACAGTTTGGCAAGTTCAAAAAGGGTTCCTCTTTGGTGGTGTCCGGACGGCATATGGGAGCATCTCTTACAGAATCCATCATGGATTATTTCCGTATGCTGTTTCATGTGGATTTAATTAAATTCAATTCGATGCTGGAAGAGTTTCAAAAAAATTTGGATGCGATTGAGTGTATGATGGAAAATCTTGGACTTTTGGACAGTATGATTGCAATCGCCTCTTATCGGGAGTCATTGTCATATTATTCTGTGCCGGAACTTGTGAAGCAGGAAAAGGCATTTTTAGAAAGTGAAGACATGTATCATCCTATGCTTGAGAATCCGGTTGCAAATACGATCAAAGAAGAACGAGGCGTGTTGGTGACGGGCTCCAATGCATCTGGGAAATCAACATTTTTAAAGACGGTGGCAATCAGTGCGGTTTTTGCACAGACGATCCACACCTGCCCGGCAAGACAGTATCGCGCCTGCTATTTTCATATTTATTCATCTATGGCGCTCAAAGATAATCTTCAGGGGAATGAGAGCTACTACATTGTGGAAATCAAATCTTTAAAAAGAATCTTGAACCGCGTAGAGGAGAAGACGCCGCTCTTATGTTTTGTGGATGAGGTGCTTCGGGGAACGAATACGATTGAGCGTATTTCAGCATCGGCTCAGATTTTAAAGAGTCTGGCAAAAGTGCATGTAATGTGTTTTGCGGCAACACATGATATTGAGTTGACACATCTTTTGGAAGAGTTTTATAGTAATTATCATTTTCAGGAAGAGGTAAAAGAAAATGATATTTTGTTTAATTACATGTTGTACAGAGGAAGAGCGGTATCCAGAAATGCTATTAAGCTGCTTGGGATTATCGGATATGACGGGGAAATTATCAAAGAGGCTGAGAAGACGGCAGAGAATTTTGTAAATACCGGAATATGGAGTTTGTAGAGAAAGTGAGAGCGATATGAAAGTAAAGATTTATACAGATGGTGCGGCACGAGGAAACCCGGATGGACCGGGAGGATACGGCACTGTGTTGGAATTTATAGATTCAAAAGGGCAGCTTCATACAAAAGAGTTGTCCTGCGGATATAAGAAGACGACGAACAACCGTATGGAATTGATGGCGGTGATCGCAGGGCTGGAGGCGCTGAACCGTCCCTGTGAGATTGAGTTATATTCGGATTCAAAATATGTGGTCGATGCATTTAATCAGCACTGGATTGATGGCTGGCTGAAAAAAGGCTGGAAACGCGGAAAAAACGAACCGGTCAAAAATGTGGATTTGTGGAAACGATTATTGAAGGCGAAAGAACCGCATCAGATTACGTTTATTTGGGTAAAAGGACATGATGGACATCCGCAGAATGAGCGCTGTGATACACTTGCAACGACAGCGGCGGACGGCGGAAATCTTTTGGATGATGTAATCGGGGGATAAAAGTACTTTACAAGTTTTGAAGAAAATGATAAAATCACAGAGGTGTAAAAGTAAGACAGACGGTCGCAGCTGCAAGTGTCGAAAGACCGCAGGTGAGGAAAGTCCGGGCTTCATAGGGCAGGATGCCGGATAACGTCCGGTGGAGGCGACTCCAAGGCTAGTGCAACAGAAATGTACCGCCCAGATTGACTCTGGGTAAGGGTGGAAGGGCAGTGTAAGAGACTACCGCCCCTTTGGTAACAAAGGGGGCATATGTAAACCCCATTCGAAGCAAGACCGAACGAAAACGATGTGGCGGCCCGTCACGTTTTAGGTAGGTTGCTTGATCTTACTGGCGACAGTAAGGCTAGATAGATGACCGTTCAACGACATAACCCGGCTTATCGTTTTGCTTTTACACGATATATTTTTAGAATTTATGAGACAATCGCTTTGAAGTGATTGTCTTTTTGCTATTAAAAGTTGCTACATATACTATAATCAGAAATATTAAATTTAAACAAACTATTGACTGATAAATTTGAAAGGAGTAGGATAAAGATAACAATAGAAGTAAACAGAAAGGGGCGTTTTTTATGACAACGTATTTCATGATTTTTTTAACAATTGTCACAGTTTTTGTTGTTGCAGCAGGATTGATTAAAGTTGGAAAAGTACCGAAAATGCCTGCTTTCTACCGCAACATGATTAGAGAAGGTGTTTTCAACCGATTGATTTTCAAGAATTATTTTTTCAGAAAAGTGTTAGAACATGGAAAACAATTGCCGGAAACAGAGATTGAAAATGTGTGTAGTTTATACAGAGGAGGGGACTGTGGGGAAAAAGAAAATTTAGCGAATATGTAAAATATTTTTTAGCAAAGGACTGGGTGGCAAATTAGCCATCCAGTCCTTAAATAATGCTTGTCTTTATTATCTGCTATACTTTTCTTCACAATATTTGCAGCGGTATACTTCGTTTTCAGGATCGGTCAACACGAACACGTGATCCAGTTCCTGCTCAATAGAAGTGATGCAGCGAGGATTTTTGCATTTGATTACGTTTGTGATTTCTTTTGGAAGTTTCAAACGTTTTTTCTCAACAATTTTTTCATCCTGAATGATGTTGATTGTGATATTGTGATCAATAAAGCCGAGGATATCCAAATCGATTACGTCGATTGGGCATTCGATTTTCATAATGTCTTTTTTCCCCATCTTATTGCTTTTTGCATTTTTGATGATTGCAACGCAGCAATCTAATTTATCCAGTCTCAAATAGTGATAGATGTCCATGCTTTTTCCGGCCTGAATATGGTCAAGTACAAAGCCTTCGGAAATACCACTGACATTCAATGTATTTTTTACCATGATATATTTCCTTTCTCTCTATGGTTAATTATTATTATGAAACTTTGATCTCCAGCAAAGTGAGTATGAGTGCCATACGTACATACACACCGTATTGTACCTGTTTAAAATAAGCGGCACGTGGGTCTTTGTCTACTTCGACAGAAATCTCGTTGACACGTGGAAGTGGATGAAGCACAAGCATATCCTTTGGTGCAAGTTCCATCTTTTTCGCATCCAATATATAAAAATCTTTCATACGAACGTAATCATCTTCGTTAAAGAAACGTTCTTTTTGCACCCTTGTCATGTAGAGCAGGTCCAGTTCCGGAAGCGCTTCTTCCATACGAACCACCTCTTTGTAAGGCACGTTTTGTTTGTCTAGCACATCTTTGCGGATATAACTTGGCAGACGCAGCTCTTCCGGTGAAATCAAAACAAATTTGATATTCGGGTAACGTACCAGTGCGTGAATGAGAGAGTGAACCGTACGTCCGAATTTCAAATCACCGCAAAGACCGATTGTGAGATTGTCAAGTCTGCCTTTTAAAGAACGGATTGTCAAAAGATCGGTTAAAGTCTGTGTCGGATGTTGATGTCCGCCGTCACCGGCATTGATGACAGGGATAGAAGAATGTCTGCAGGCAACCATAGGCGCACCTTCCTTTGGATGTCTCATCGCACAGATGTCTGCATAGCAGGAAATCATGCGGATTGTGTCAGATACGCTCTCCCCCTTGGCGGCGGAACTGGAATCCGCGGAAGAAAATCCTAAAATACTTCCCCCCAAATTTAACATTGCGGCTTCGTGACTAAGTCTTGTTCGAGTGCTCGGTTCGTAGAATAAAGTTGCAAGCTTTTTGCCGTCGCAGGCGTGTGCATATTTTTCAGGATTGGCTTCAATATCGTCTGCCAAATCCAAAATTTCATCTAATTCTTCGACTGTAAAGTCTAATGGACTCATTAAGTGTCTCATGGTAACCTCCTAGTTTATCGATAAGTTAATAAATCTTGTACAGATTTTCGCTTTGGAGCTTCGGGAGCAACATCAGGATAACCGATGGCAATCAAGGCAGCCAGTTCCTGTCCTTCCGGGATGTCCAACAATTCTGTGATTGCATCTTCGTCCCAGATTCCCATGATTACAGTGCCAAGACCGGCTTCATGTGCAGCAAGACAAAATGTCTGGCAGGCAGCACCGACATCGAACATCTGCCAACGGTCTTCCTTTTTGGTTGAAAAAGAACCATCTCGCTCATAACCGCAGCGCCCTTTGATAAAAGTTACAGCAATTAATGTTGAAACTTGTCTGATAATATTCGAATTATAGTCTGGGGTGAATTCATCGGCAATTTTATTGAGAATAGAAGTGTCTTCAATTGCGATGTAACGAGTAATCTGAGTGTTTTTCCAGGAAGGAGAATAAGATGCTGTAGAGATAATAGATTCCAATAATGAATGGTCAATACAGCCTTTCTTGTACTTACGAATACTTCTTCGCCCTTTCATACATTCTGTTGCGTTCATATAAAATATCCTCCTATTTGAAAATCTATTTTTATTATCATATAATAAACAGATTTTTTTTTCAACTCTTATATTTATCAAATATAGATTTTGTCTGAAAAATGTATTATAATAATTTTTAATTTGGGCAGGAGGAGAGAAGGATGGCGACTTTAGAAGAGTTAAGAGCACAGTTAGATGGAATTGATAATGAGATCATCGAATTATATAAAAAGAGAATGGATGTCTGTATGGAGATTGGAGACATCAAGATCAGTGCGGGCAATAAAGTGTTTGACAAGCAAAGGGAGCGGGAAAAACTGGCAGCAGTTGCCGCAAAGGTGACGGAGGAGTTTCACAAAAAAGGAGTGCAGGAACTGTTTGAACAATTGATGTCTTTAAGCCGCAAGCTGCAGTATCAGCTTTTGACAAAACGGGGGGCGCTAGGAAGACTGCCGTTTATCGGCGTGGACAAATTAGATTGGGAGAATTCGAGAATTGTCTTTCAGGGAACGGAAGGAGCATATAGCCAGGCGGCGATGGAGATGTATTTTGGAAAAGATACCAATAGTTTTCATGTGCAGACTTTTCGAGATGCGATGGAGGCAATCGAAGAGGGATCGGCCGACTTTGCGGTACTTCCGATTGAGAACTCTTCTGCGGGTGCAGTCAATGAGGTGTATGATCTGCTTGTGGAATTTGAAAATTATATCGTAGGAGAAGTGGTTCTCCCAATCAATCATACACTATCAGGAGTGAAGGGAACGACATTAGACCAGATTGAACGTGTATATTCTCATCCACAGGCATTGATGCAGAGTGCAAAATTTTTGGACGCACACAGAGACTGGCAGCAGATCAGCGTGGCAAATACTGCTGTTGCCGCAAAAAAAGTATTGGAAGATCAAGATCAGAGAAAGGCTGCAATTTGCAGCGAATATGCAGCGCGTCTGTATGGATTGGAAATTTTGGAGGAGAAGATCAATCATAATGATAATAATTCCACGCGTTTTATTATCGTGACAAACCAAAAGATTTTTTTGAAGGATGCATCGAAGATCAGTATTTGCTTTGAAGTGTCACATGAAAGCGGAACGCTGTATCATCTGTTATCTCATTTTATTTATAATAATCTGAGCATGACAAAGATTGAGTCAAGACCGGTGGAAGGACGTACCTGGGAATATCGGTTCTTTGTGGATTTTGAAGGAAATATGGCAGATGGGGCTGTGAAAAATGCGATCCGGGGGTTGCGCGAGGAGTCTAAAAGCTTGAAAATTTTAGGAAATTATTCATCGAAAGAAGGCGTATAAAATGAGAACAAAGGAACTGATGCTGTACAAACATATGGAACATGAAGAGCTTTTGCGTGATATGACATTTTTAATGGAAAATTGTGACAGCGACTATTACAATAAAGAAGATATGGCAGGACTTTTATTTGAATGTGTGAATGAACTGCTGGAGTTGGCAGCGGGATATGGGTTTGAAGGAAACCTTTGGCATAATTACCTGACATTTCTTTTGGTAAATGACGAGAATGCATACAGTACAGAGTGTGAGATTGTAGGCGAAATTGAGGGAAGCATCAACACGATCACGCTGCATGATTTTGAGATTTTCCGAGAGCTGTTTGCATATGATTTTACTATTTTAGAGAAGGCGCTGGGGGTGAACTGCCTTTCTGTACTGATGCATTATGAGAATGTCAAAGGACATGGGAAGGTATTCAATAAAAGAATCCGAGACCGTATCTGTGAGCTGAGCGAAAAGCTTGGAACATGTGAGAATGCAGAGGAATTCAAATGTACGATGACACAGTTTTATAAAGAATTCGGAGTGGGTAAGTTTGGGCTGCACAAGGCATTTCGTATCGAGCATACAGAAGCTGGGGCAGATATTGTCCCGATCACGAAGATTGCCCATGTACATCTGGATGACCTTGTGGGATATGAAATTGCAAAAAAGAAACTGATTGAGAATACAGAGGCATTTGTGAAAGGGAAAAAGGCGAATAACTGCCTGCTGTTCGGAGATGCAGGAACAGGAAAGTCTACTTCAATCAAGGCAATATTGAATCAGTATTATGATCAGGGACTTCGAATGATTGAGGTGTATAAACATCAGTTTCAGGATTTAAACGATGTGATTGCTCAGATAAAAAACAGAAACTATAAGTTCATTATCTATATGGACGATCTGTCTTTTGAGGAGTTTGAAATTGAATATAAATATCTCAAAGCAGTGATTGAGGGCGGATTGGAAAAGAAACCGGATAACATTTTAATCTATGCGACTTCAAACAGGCGGCATCTTGTGAGGGAAACATTTCGCGATAAGTCTGACCGAGATGAGGAATTGCATACGAACGATACTGTTCAGGAAAAATTATCACTGGTGGCAAGATTTGGAGTGACAATCTATTTTGGAGGTCCAAGTAAGAAAGAATTTCAGCAGATTGTGAAGACATTAGCTCAGAAAAATCAAATTAATATGCCGGAGGAAGAGCTTCTTCTAGAAGCCAATAAATGGGAGTTAAGTCACGGCGGTCTGTCAGGCAGGACAGCGCAGCAGTTCATAGATTATCTTCTTGGAAAATAAAGAAAGGGGTGAAAGTTTCGAATGACTTTCACCCTTTTAAATGCTTTAATCAATCTGTTGAATTCCGGAAATATCGGAATCGATCATCAGAGAATAGTTGGTGTAATATACGACAAATCCAGGTTTTCCACCGGACGGTTTTTTGACATGTTTTTTCTCAATGTAGTCAATCTCTACTTTTTCATTTCCGCGGTTCTTAGAGTAGTAGGCCGCAAGTTTTCCAGCTTCCTCAAAAGTCCGGTCTGGCAGCTCCTCGCCATTGGTTTTCACGATGACATGAGATCCCGGACAGCCTTTTGCGTGGAACCACCAGTCGTTTCCAACAGCGAAATGGAAAGTCAGTTCGTCGTTTTGCAGATTATTTTTTCCAACATACATATGATAGCCATCGCTGGAAATATAGTGGAATGGTTTACTTGTAATCTTTACTTTTTTCTTTGTGAATTTTCGCCTTACATATCCGGCGCCGATTAATTCTTCTTTAATCTGAGTCAGATCGTCTTCACTCAATGCAATGTCAAGTGCGTTGCTGACAGATTCAAGATAAGTGATATCTTCCTGCGTTTCCTGAATTAGAGAGGAAAGCACCTCGAAAGTTCGTTTCTGTTTATTATACTTGTCAAAATATTTTTGCGCATTTTCGCCAGGTGTCTTTGTAGGATCAAGTGGGATTTTCACCATCTCATTTGTATAGTAGTTCAAAGCATCCAGTTGTTTTGCACCGGGCTCTAAATTGTAGCCGTAGGTGTTGATCAATTCTCCGTATATGCGGTATTTATCACGGTTCAGAGTGTCTTTGAGTTGTTTGGACTGCAAATCATATTTTTTCCGGTTTCGTTCTAATGCGGTCTGCACAATTTTCCGAAGGTCTACCGATTTTTGGCGAATGCGGGTCAACGTGTTTTTGGAAGCATAATAAGTCTCCAGTACATTTGACATGGAGTCGAATATTTTTGCCTCATACATCGGAAAATGCGATAATGGCAGTGCACAGAATTCTTTTGGTTCCGCACCGTCATAGTAGATTACCGGATGAAAATCACCTTTGATTACCGGATCAAAAAATAAAGTAAATTGTTTATATAAATGAATCAATACATCTTCTGACAGCTCTTTTGGTGTGATTTCAGAATCAATTCCGGCAATATAGCAGATTTCTTCTGCTACAACAGGGCTGATGCCGGTAAAGCTTGTGTAGATCGCTTTTCCAAGAGGGGTAGGCTTTGCAATCAAAGTTGATACAAAGTCGGCGAAAGAAATATCCAGTGGATCTGATTTTTCCATCGTATCCGGAATGAAATACTCGCGCCCCGGAAGTACTTCGCGAACAGAACTCATCTGTGCGGAGACGTGTTTGATACTGTCGATAATCTTGTTGTCTTCCGTACAGAAAATGATGTTGCTATGTTTTCCCATAATCTCAATGATCAGATATTTTTTGCACAAATCACCAAGTTCATCCAGATGTTCGACTTCAAACCGAATGATACGTTCTAATTTAGGTTGTGTAATTGCCGTAATTCGCCCGTTATTAATGTGTTTTCTTAAAAGCATACAGAAATTCGGTGCGGTCATTGGACTTGGCTTGTTGGTCTCAGTTAGATAAATAAGCGGAAGTGAAGCACTTGCGGATATGGAAAGCCTCTTTTGCCCTTTGGGTGTCTTGATTGTCAGAAGAAGCTCATCGGTCTCAGGCTGTGCAATCTTATTGATTCTGCCGTCTAATAGGTTCTCTCTTAATTCATGTACGATATTTGCAATTGTAATTCCGTCAAAAGCCATAATGTAAATCGTCCTTTCATATTCACATATAGTTACAGCTCACTCCACGCCATTCGCAAAACGCACTTTCAGTGCTTTTCCGCTGCAAGCAGCTATTTTTGCTCATAAACAGGCGTTCCCTTTATCAGTCTACAGCAAATGAGTCCTCATGTAAGCATGAACTCATTTACTATTGACTGATGTGTGAACTGTAACATTTAGTATACACGAAATGAAGGGGAGTTTCAATTGACGTTTGTTTTTAAATGACTTATAATGAAATGTAACATAAAAAGACAAGCAAAGAGGTTAACAATATGATGAAAAGTATGACAGGCTTTGGAAGATGTGAGGTGTCTGAAGGACAACGTAAATTTACGGTAGAGCTAAAGGGCGTGAACCACAGATACTTAGATGTCAATATCCGTATGCCGAAGAAATTGAATTTTTTTGATGCCTCCATCCGCAGCCTGCTGAAGCAGTATGCACAGCGAGGGAAAGTAGATATTTTTATTACATATGAAGACATGTCAGAGAATCAGGCGGCATTAAAATATAACGCTGCATTGGCTGAGGAGTATCTGCAGTATTTTAAGCAGATGGAAGAGACATTTTCATTGGAGAATGATATTCGTGTTTCTACCTTGTCGCGTTGTCCGGAAGTACTTACGATGGAAGAGCAGCCGGAGAATGAGGAAGAACTTTGGAACGGATTGAAGAAAGCCTTGGAAGGAGCGTTTACACAATTTGTGGAGACAAGAATTGTGGAAGGCGAGAATCTGAAAAAAGACATTAATGTGAAATTGGATGAATTGCTTGCATTAGTTGGAGCAATCGAAGAGCGCTCACCGGAGATCATTTCTGAATATCGTGCGAAGCTGGAATTGAAAGTGAAGGAACTTTTGGAAGATGTACAGATGGATGAGAGCAGACTGGCTGCCGAGGTGATTCTGTTTGCGGACAAGATCTGCACAGATGAGGAGACGGTCAGACTGAGAAGTCACATTGAACATATGAGAACCACATTAGAAGCGGGAGAGGGAATCGGTCGAAAACTGGACTTTATTGCACAGGAGATGAACCGTGAAGCGAACACGATTTTGTCAAAGGCGAATGATATTGAAGTATCGAATCATGCGATTGATCTGAAGACAGGAATTGAAAAGATCAGAGAGCAGATTCAGAATATCGAATAAAGGGAAAGGATAAGAAGGATGAAAAAGAGAGGAATTTTGATCGTAGTCTCAGGATTTTCAGGAGCAGGGAAAGGGACTGTGATGCGAGCGCTGCTTGAAAAATATGATAATTACGCATTATCTATCTCAGCAACTACAAGAAATCCGCGAGAAGGAGAAGTAGATGGAAGGGAATATTTTTTCAAAACGACAGAAGAATTTGAAAAAATGATTGCACAAGATGAGTTAATAGAGTATGCTAGATACGTGAATAATTATTATGGCACACCAAAAGCCTATGTGGAAGAACAGCTTGCAGCCGGAAAAGACGTGATTCTGGAGATTGAGATTCAGGGTGCTTTGAAAGTGAAAGAAAAATTTCCACAGACACTGTTGTTGTTTATAACTCCACCGAATGCTTCGATTTTGAGAGAGCGTTTGATTGGAAGAGGAACGGAGACGATGGATGTCATTGAATCCAGAATGCAAAGAGCAGCAGAAGAGGCTGAGGGAATGCAGGAGTATGACTATCTGATCATCAACGATGATTTGGATACCTGCGTGCAGGAGATGCATAATATTATCGAGGGTGAACACAACAGAAGTTTCCGCAATGGAGATTTTATGTGTCAGATAAAAGAAGAATTAAATGGGAATTTGAAAGGAGAATAATACATGTTACATCCATCTTACACAGATTTGATGAAAGTAGTCAATCAAGACGTAGAGGAAGGGGCAACTAAGATTGTAAACAGCCGTTATTCGATTGTTTTGGCAACTTCAAAAAGAGCAAGACAGATTATCGGCGGAGAATTACCTTTAGTACCAACAAAGCATGGTGAGAAACCACTTTCGATTGCAATTGATGAATTGAATAATGGAAAGATTAAGATCATTGCAGAAGATACAGAAGAATAGATAAAAGATATGATGAGGCGGATGCGTAGTGGAGTATCTGCCTCAATAACTATATAGGAGAAATGAGACTATGAATATATTATTTGTATCACTAGGATGTGATAAGAATCTTGTCGATACGGAGGTGATGCTTGGACTGCTGGCGTCTAGAGGACACCAGATGGTGGACAGCGAAGAGAACGCAGATGTCATTGTCATTAATACATGCTGCTTTATCCACGATGCAAAAGAGGAGAGTATCCAGACGATTCTTGAGATGGCAGAATATAAGAAAGCCGGTTCATGCAAGGCGTTAATTGTCACAGGTTGTCTTGCACAGCGATATAAGCAGGAGATCATCGATGAGATTGAGGAAGTGGATGCAGTGCTTGGAACGACTTCTTACGATAAGATTGTGGAAGCGATTGACGAGGCACTTGCAGGGCACACAAGTGTGGAGATGACTGACATTGATGCGCTTCCGCTTGTGGAGAGCAAGCGCCTTGTGACGACAGGAGGACATTTTGCTTATCTGAAGATTGCAGAAGGGTGTGATAAACACTGTACATATTGTATCATTCCCAAAATCCGCGGAAACTTTAGAAGTGTTCCTATCGAACGACTTCTGAAAGAGGCGGAAGATCTGGTGGCACAGGGAGTAAAAGAGATTATTCTAGTGGCACAGGAGACAACACTTTATGGAAAAGATCTCTATGGTGAAAAATCATTGCACAAGTTGCTGAGAGAGCTTTGTAAAATCAGTGGATTACGCTGGATCCGCATTTTATACTGCTATCCGGAAGAGATTACAGATGAATTGATTCAGGTAATCAAAGAAGAGGATAAGATCTGTAACTATCTGGATCTTCCGATTCAGCATGCAAGTGATGGAATCTTAAAACGAATGGGAAGAAGGACTTCAAAAGAACAGCTGGTTGAAATTATTGGAAAACTGCGAAAAGAAATACCGGATATTGCAATCCGTACTACATTGATTACCGGTTTCCCGGGAGAGACACAGGAACAACACGAAGAATTGATGGAGTTTGTAGATGAGATGGAATTTGACCGCCTTGGTGTGTTTACATATTCACCGGAAGAAGATACGCCGGCTGCTGTGATGTCGGATCAGATTCCAGAGGACGTCAAGGAAGACCGTCAGGCAGAACTGATGGAATTGCAGCAGGAGATTGCGTTTGATCTTGCGGAAGAGATGATCGGGCGGGAAGTGCTTGTCATGATCGAGGGAAAAGTGGCAGATGAAAATGCATATGTAGGAAGAACTTACAAGGATGCTCCAAATGTAGATGGGCTTATCTTTGTAGAATCAGAAGAGGAATTAATGTCGGGAGATTTCGCACGTGTCAGAATCACCGGCGCATTAGAATATGATTTGATGGGAGAGATTATATAATGAATTTGCCAAATAAGCTGACGGTACTGAGAGTTTTAATGATTCCATTTTTTGTTGTATTTATGATCACACCTTTGGCAGAAGGGAATGGAAAGTATATTGCACTTGCACTGTTTTGTATTGCAAGCCTGACAGATATGCTGGATGGAAAGATTGCCAGAAAGCATAATCTTGTGACGAATTTTGGAAAATTTATGGATCCGCTTGCGGATAAATTACTGGTATGTTCTGCGATGATCTGCCTGATTGAGACAGGAAAGTTGCAGGCATGGATTGTTTTGATCATCATTGCACGTGAGTTTATCATCAGTGGTTTCCGACTTGTAGCATCTGATAATGGGATTGTTATTGCCGCAAGCTATTGGGGAAAATTTAAAACAGTATCTCATATGGCGATGATCATTCTCTTGATATTGGATATTCAAAATCCGATTATGCAGACAATTACAACTGTTGTTGTATGGATTGGACTGATTTTGACAGTGGTTTCTCTTGTGGATTACATTGTGAAAAATAAACAGGTATTGACACAGGGTGGAATGTAAAAGAAGGATGAAGATTATGTTGGAAGAAGAAATTGTAAAAAAATTATTGGAAAAGCAGTATACAGTGACAACGGCAGAATCCTGTACGGGCGGTCTTCTGGCAGGAAGAATTTTGAATGTTCCGGGGGCATCGTCTGTGTATAACGAAGGACACATTACCTATTCCAATGAGGCAAAAGAGCGCCTGTTGGGGGTTTCGCATGAGACACTCGTAAGGTACGGAGCGGTCAGCAGGCAGACGGCCGAGGAGATGGCACGTGGAGCGGCGAAGGCGGCGAAGGCAGAGATAGGACTTAGCACGACCGGAATTGCGGGCCCGGGAGGTGGAACAAAAGAAAAGCCGGTTGGTCTTATCTATGTGGGATGTTGTATTGGTACAGAGACCTATGTCAAAGAATGTCGTTTTCATGGAACAAGAGAAGAAAACAGAAATGCGGCTGTGGAAGCGGCGCTGAAATTGTTGGAGGAAAATTTATAGTCATATTCAACAAGGAAAGTGTTTTTACAGAAAAACAATGTTTTATAATGTCGAATTATAAAAAATATGAAAAAAAATATAGACGAAAAGAGAAGTTTGTGAGAAAATAAAAATATATATGGCGTTAAAGTTCTAACAAACACCATAGAGAAAAAATCATACATATTTGAAAGGAGTTTTATCATGATTTATTCACATGAAGTACAAACTATGTGTCCAGTAGCTCAAGGCGTTAATCACGGACCAGCTCCAATCCCAGAAGAAGCAAAATGGGTAAAAGCAAAAGAAGTAAAAGATATCTCAGGCTTAACACACGGTGTGGGCTGGTGTGCACCACAGCAGGGAGCCTGTAAATTAACATTAAATGTAAAAGATGGTATCATTCAAGAAGCATTGGTTGAGACAATCGGATGTTCAGGAATGACACACTCAGCAGCTATGGCATCTGAGATTCTTCCAGGAAAAACAATTTTGGAAGCTTTAAATACAGACTTAGTATGTGACGCTATCAATACAGCTATGAGAGAATTATTCTTACAGATCGTATATGGTAGAACACAGAGTGCGTTCTCAGAAGACGGACTTCCAGTAGGAGCAGGTCTTGAAGATTTAGGAAAAGGACTTCGTTCACAGGTTGGTACAATGTACGGAACATTAGCAAAAGGTCCTCGTTACCTTGAGATGGCTGAAGGATATGTAACAGGTATCGCTTTAGATGCAGACAATGAGATCATCGGATACCAATTCGTAAGTCTTGGAAAATTAACAGACTTCATCAAAAAAGGTGATGACCCTAACACAGCTTGGGAAAAAGCTAAAGGACAATATGGCCGCGTAGATGACGCTGTTAAGATTATTGACCCAAGAGCAGAGTAAGAGAAGGAGGACGTAAAAAATGGCTTTATTTGAATCATATGAAAGACGTATTGATAAAATCAATAGCGTGTTAAATAGCTATGGAATCGCTTCTATCGAAGAAGCTGAAAAAATCACAAAAGACGCTGGACTGAACGTTTACGATCAGATCAAAGGAATCCAGCCAATTTGTTTTGAAAACGCTTGCTGGGCATACATCGTAGGTGCTGCAATCGCAATCAAAAAAGACTGCAGAAGAGCTGCTGATGCTGCTGCAGCAATCGGTGAAGGTCTTCAGGCTTTCTGTATCCCAGGTTCTGTTGCTGACCAGCGTAAAGTAGGTCTTGGACATGGTAACTTAGGAAAAATGTTATTAGAAGAAGAGACAGATTGTTTCGCATTCTTAGCAGGTCACGAATCATTCGCAGCAGCTGAAGGTGCTATCGGTATCGCTGAAAAAGCTAACAAAGTACGTAAAAAACCTTTACGTGTTATCTTAAATGGTCTTGGAAAAGACGCTGCGCAGATCATCTCAAGAATCAATGGATTTACATATGTTGAGACAGAGATGGATTACTACACAGGAGAAGTAAAAGAAGTATTCAGAAAAGCATACTCTGACGGACTTCGTTCAAAAGTTAACTGCTACGGCGCTAACGATGTAACAGAAGGTGTTGCAATCATGCACAAAGAAGGTGTTGATGTTTCTATCACAGGTAACTCAACAAACCCAACACGTTTCCAACATCCAGTAGCTGGTACATACAAAAAAGAATGTATCGAACAAGGTAAAAAATACTTCTCAGTAGCTTCAGGTGGTGGTACAGGACGTACACTTCACCCAGATAACATGGCAGCTGGTCCAGCTTCTTATGGTATGACAGATACTATGGGACGTATGCACTCTGATGCACAGTTTGCTGGTTCTTCATCAGTTCCTGCTCACGTAGAGATGATGGGATTAATCGGCGCTGGTAACAACCCAATGGTTGGTATGACAGTGGCTGTTGCAGTTTCTATCCAGGAAGCAGCAGAAAGCGGAAAATTCTAAGAAATCGCGTAAATACGGGATTCTTAAATGCAATAAAAAGTGATAAAGCAGGCAGAGTGTTAAACTCTGCCTGCTTTGCTTTTCAATATCTTTTTAATTGATTATAGCTCTATTTTTTCAGGAAATGCTTCTTCTCTTAGAATTCCCCACATTTTTTCAATATAAGAAAGTGTATAGAAATTTTCATAATAATGATAATAAAAGGCTCCTTTTAAAGTCATCGTGTAAATAGCGTTTTCTTCTGTAAGAAAACCTAAAAGCTTTGCTAAGTTCAATTCAATCCCATAGACACTTTTTAGGGATACACCAAAGAAGTTTTCAAAATCTTTGGGATTTATTTTGGTACTGTAGGCAGTCCAAAATAAATAATACAGCATTCGTTGACGCAAAGAAAATCGAGTTGTTAATGAAGTTGGAAGTTTGTTTTCTTTACATCTTTCGCAATAAGCTTCTACAGAAAACGTGTTGATTTTGAATTGGTCATCTAATAAAGTTGCGGCAGAGCACCCAAAGCCTAAAAAATTATCTCTGGTCATGGAAGAATAGGATGCCTTTTTCTCATTTGAGAATGTCCAAATGGAAGTGCGGATATACCCTTTGTCTAAACAGTAATGTGTAACAGCATTTAAAAGTAGTTGTTTTTCCTTTTTAGACATCGCTGCTACTGAACTTGACGTAAAAGCAAAATCAATGAACGGATAAATGGCTATATGATTCGCTCCGCTTTGAAATGCTTTGTCGATATCAGATTTTAAATCATCAAACGTTTGATTTGGAAGTGCAAAAATAAAATCCATTGAAACTGTTTCAAATGGAACTTCCGATAGTGTTTCTTTTAGTTTGACAGCATCAACAGTTGTTCGACCTAAAATATTTTGGAATTTATTTTGGAAGGATTGGATTCCAATGCTGATTTTTGTTACTCCGGCATCTCTTAGAGTCTGTAAAACTGCCGGGGTTACATTATCAGGATGCAATTCGACGCCAATTCCTTCTGTGATGATAAAATGTTCTTGGACAGCATCAATGATTTCTTTAATCCGTTCTACTGCAAGAGCCGGTGTGCCGCCTCCAAAGTATAAACTGGTAACCTTTTTTCTGCCGATGTGTTGACTTCCGACAAGATGAATTTCATGGAGCAGAGAATCGATATACCGGTCACATAGTTTTGCTGAATACAGAGTTTTGCAATAAGGGCAGAAATTGCAAATGCTTCTGCAAAATGGAATATGTACATATAGTCCTAAATTTTGACAGTCAGAATAGGGTAGCTTTTGATTATACTCATTTTGAAAGATAAATGGTTTTGTTGACCGAGTCAGCCACATTCTGGTGAGGGTTGTTATTGTTTTCATATTACTCCTAAATATATTTTAAATAAGTTTTCAGCATTTCAAAAATAATTTTTGGTGTTCCTTTAAATAAAAGAGTGTATTCTGCAACAAAGAAATATCCACATTCGTTACAAAGTCCCGGAATATCAATACAGCGTCCGCAGGTTGAAAGTTTGCCGTTCTCTATGACAACAGATTGGTCGCACGGTGTTGGAAAGTTATTGTTGATTAAATATGGAAAGGCACTTTGTAAATTAAATACGGGCACGTTTTCTTTCATCATTTTTTTAATGACTTCACAGCAGTCTGCTTTTTCTTTTTTGGAAAGAGCCAATTCTTTTGTATCAGGATACGGTGTATGAAAGTTAAAAGAAACCGCACGGACATTTTTAGTATTGCGTGCGGCAATACAAACATCTTGCACCGTATTTTTGTTTATTTGGTTGATTGCCATATAAAAGCAGATATTGTCGAAAGTTGCATTTTTAATATTTTCCATGATGATGTCATAAGTGTTCCCGCGAATTGCATTATGGTGTTCTCTATCGCCATCAATACTGAGTAAAATTAAATCGGCTTCCGGCAAATCTAAAGGGAATGTTCCATTTGTAACTACGTTTACAATTAAGAATCCCATTTCCTTTGCTTCTATGACTAAATCCCGCAAACAACGGGTTCCGTCTTTCCACAGAAATGTTTCTCCTCCGCAGAAAAAAAAGTATACGGATTCCCATATCATACAGCTGCTGCATTTCCTTTCGAATTTGCGAGTAAGGATGAATGATTGCTGTGACGTTATTGACAGAACAATGTTTGCATTTTAAATTACATTTATCTGTAACAATAATCGTGCCGAGGATAGGCTCTTTTTTCTTGAATAGGATAGTTTTGATACCAAAATTTGCGAAATATATAAAGGAAGAAAGTTTCATATCATTTCTCGCTTTCTTAGTGTCTGTTTCGTTCAGGCATACAGTGCGGACAACCGTTTCTGGTTACAGCAAGCATGGACGCAAAAAGAACCGCTTCTGTATAGGTGTCGCAGCTAAAAATATGTTCTGGATTAATTTCATCGATATGGCAATCCGGTGTCTCACGGTCCAGATCATGGATTTCTCCGGTGTTTTTGTTTAAAATAAATTGTTTTCCATTAAAAGGTGTGTGATTTCGTCTCATATAAAATAGTCCTCTTTCTCTTTTGTTTTGCATTGAAGATGCATATAAATAAATTATAGGAGATTTCAAGAAAGAAAACAAGAAAAAGTATTTAGAAAAATTTCTAAATACCTATTGCAAATGAAACGAAAAGGTGTTATTGTATTTGTAAGCTATTTAGAAAAAAATCTAAATGCTTACGAAAGAAAGGTGGGATGTCATGAGTTTTGCAGAAACATTCAAAGCGCTTTCAGATCCTGTTCGACGAGAAATTTTAATGTTGTTGAAGAAAGGAACATTATCCGCCGGAGAAATCGGCAGTCATTTTGATATGACAGGTGCAACTATTTCTTATCATTTGGGAATTTTGAAAAAGGCAGATCTGATATGTGAGACAAAGTATAAAAACTATGTGTATTATGAGTTGAATATTTCAGCAGTGGAAGACATTATGCTCTGGCTGGCAGATTTGAAAGGAGAGGTGTAGTGTGAAAGAGTACAGAGGAAAAATTATTTTAACAAGTGTAGTGACGGTTCTTCCGATTGTAATCGGATTGCTTTTATGGAACCGGCTTCCGGATACGATAGCGACGCATTTTACGTTTGATAATGTCGCAAATGGGTGGAGCAGTAAGCCATTTACTGTTTTGGGCCTTCCAATTATTTTGACAGTACTTCACTTGGTTGCAGTGACAGTTTCGTTAAATGATCCGAAGCGAAAAAATATTGGCGGAAAGATGCTTTCGGTTGTATTTTGGATTGTACCGATTGTTTCGTGGGTTATGTTTTTGTCTATTTATACAAATGCATTAAATATGTCAATTAATATCAGCATGATTTCGGGAGTTTTGGTCGGTACGATTTTTCTTGTTACGGGAAATTATATGTCTAAGAATCGACAAAATTATACAGTCGGAATCAAGCTTCCGTGGACTTTGAACAGTACGGAAAACTGGAATCGGACAAACCGGTTTGCCGGAAGATTATGGCTGGTAGCAGGCGCTATTATGCTTGTCAACATATTCTTGAATCAAACTGCAATTTTGATTGGAATGATTGTTGTGATTGGGGTTGCTCCTGTCATTTATTCATTTGTATTATATAAAAAGGGAATTTAAAAGAGATGTCTGTGCCAAGAATGGTACAGACATTTTTGCTGGTAAAATCGAAACAGATAGGATATAATGAAAGCAGAGATATTGTGAAAAAAGTAAGGGGTAATTATGCTGGATAAAAAGAGGTTTTTGGAAGAATATAATATTACAGAAGAAGCTTTTCGGGAAGCAGATATTGAATGGAAAGAACTTGCGAAAATTTATGAGAGCTATCAGAAGATTGAGGGGGATTTGCGAGATATCGGAAAGGATTTTGTAGATGACTACCTGTATGATATCGAAAAAGCGGGAATCCATTCTTATCGTTATCGAACGAAAGCGCCGGGGCATCTGATTGAAAAAGTCATTCGGAAACGAAGAGAAGCTCCGGAAAAATTTGCGTTTTTGAATCATGAAAACTACTATAAATATTTTACCGATTTAATCGGAATACGTGTGTTTTTCCTGTATCGTGAGGATTGGATTTATTTTCACAATTATATTACAAAGGTGTTTGAGAATAATCCGGATATCTATGTGGAGAACAGATTAGAGGATTTTGATGAAAATCCGGCACATTATTATATTGCAGAGCGGCCGAAGGTATATAAACGTTCAGGGGACAGTAAGATTTATGATGAACGATTAATCGATATTAAAGCGGGAGGAATTTATCGGTCTCTTCACTACATTATTAAGTACAAAGGATATTATGTGGAAGTGCAGGGAAGAACGCTGTTTGAAGAGGGCTGGAGTGAGATTGACCATGATATTGTCTATCCGTATTTTAAAAATGATCCAATGTTGTGTGATTTTTCAACATTGCTGAACCGTTTGTCCGGAATGGCGGACGAGATGAGTTCTTATTTTCGAAGAATGAAAGAAGAAAAAGTAAATATGGAGCGTGAAAAAGCGCGTGAGAAAGAATAGGATGTAGGAAACTACATTCTATTTTATTAGAGGAAATTCTTTTTACACCGATAAAGAAATTTGTGCATATGATAAACAAAAAAGGAAATTTGATCGTTGAGAACAGATTTATATCAGTTTGCTGTTGTGGGAGGAGATTTGCGGCAGTGGTATCTTGCGGATATTTTGGCTTCAAAAGGGCATGGTGTATTGGCATATGGTTTGTGTAAAGATGAGAAGATTGAAAATGTAAAATATGTTTCATCGGTAAAAGAACTGATACAGGAAGCAGAGGTATTAGTGTATCCGATTCCCTTTTTGAGTCCAAATCGAATGTCTGGGGCAGAATTAAAAGAGCGAAAGGAAATGTTGTCCTGCCTTCGGAAAGGACAGATTTTTTTTGCGGGGTGCATTCCAAGAACGGTCATGCAACAAATGGAAAGTCAGAAAGTTCGTGTTTTTGACTTGATGGAAGACCATTGTCTGGCAGTGGAAAATAGTGTTGCAACAGCAGAAGGAATGATAGCAGAAGCGATGATACGAAGTCCTAAAAATCTTCGGGGGAGCAGGTGTCTGATATTGGGATATGGAGTTTGCGGAAGAATGCTTGCTTCTTATTTGAAAGGGATTCGATGTGAAGTCGGAGTCGTAGATAAAAGCCAAACAGCCTGCGCCTGTGCAAGAGCTGATGGAATGTATGTTGTAGAAACAGATCGTTTTTTGCAGGAAATGAAAACAGCAGATATTATTTTTAATACCATTCCGGAAAGGATTTTATCGGCAAAACAACTGTCGTATGTGAGAAAGAGTGCATGGATTTTGGATATTGCTTCCGGAGATGGTGGAGTGGATTATGCGGCTGCACGAAAAATGGGCGTGCAGGCGGTGAAACTTCCGGGGCTTCCGGGAAAATATGCACCGTACACTTCTGCCCAGATTATCGCGGATACGATTTTTCAAAAATTGAGAGAGTCTGTTGCTTAATAGAAGATTGAGGGAGGAGATATAATGGAATTGACCGGAAAAAAGATAGGGGTTGCCATGAGTGGCTCCTTTTGTACTTATGAGAATGCATTTCAGGAACTTCAGAAACTGGTGGAGGCGGGGGCAAAGGTGCAGACCATTTTTTCAGAGACGGCTCAGACGATTGACAGCCGGTTTGGAAAGGCAGAGGAGTTTGTGCGAAGAGCGGAGATTCTGACCGGAAGAACACCAATGCTTACAATTGCAGAAGCGGAGCCGATTGGGCCCAAAAGTCTTTTGGATCTTTTGATTGTTTTGCCATGTACAGGAAATACGATTGCAAAACTTGCAAATGGAATCACCGATACGCCGGTATTGATGGCGGCAAAGGCGCATCTTCGAAACGAAAAACCACTGCTGTTATCTATATCTACCAACGATGCACTTGGTATGAACATGAAAAATATCGGTCTGCTTTTGAATGCGAAACACGTTTATTTTGTGCCGTTTGGGCAGGATAATCCGGAAAAAAAGCCGAATTCGATGATCGCACATACTGAATTGCTGTGTGAAGCGGCGGAAGCGGCACTGGACGGGAAACAGTACCAGCCGATTCTTCAATAAGGTTGGAAATGCTCTGAAAAACTCGTTGCAGTTCAGGGCATTTTACATATTTTGTACTAGAAAAAATGAAAAGAGAGCGATATAATGAAATGCATATGAAAAAAAGGGGGAATACGATGGCGAAAAACATGACAGAAGGGAAACCTTTAAAATTGATACTGGCTTTTATGTTTCCGGTTTTATGCGGAAATCTATTTCAGAATTTTTATAATATTGTAGATTCAATGATTGTCGGAAGATTTTTAGGAGTAGATGCGCTGGCGGCAGTTGGAAGCACCACTTCTTTAAATTTTCTTGTAGTCGGCTGGATTACCGGAATGACGAGTGGCTTTGGAATTTTGATTTCACAGGCGTATGGTGCAAAAGATGAAAAACGGTTAAGACATTATGTGGCGATGTCGACTTATTTGTGTGTAATACTGGCAATTATTATGACAACAGGATTGCTGCTGGCGAATGGCTGGATCTTGACGACAATGAATACACCGGAAAAAATTTATGCAGATACATGGAAATATATTGCGATTATTTATGCGGGACTTCCGGCAACGATTCTTTACAATATGCTTGCTGCGATTGCAAGATCTTTGGGAGACAGCAAGACACCGCTTGTTTTTCTTGTGTTATCTTCTATTTTAAATATCGGACTTGATTTTCTTTTGGTGGCGGTAATTCCGCTTGGAGTATCAGGCGCTGCTTATGCGACAGTTGCATCTCAGGCGGTATCCGGTGTTTTATGTTTGGTTTATGTATGGAAAAAATATGAGATTGTACATTTTGGAAAAGAAGAGAGAGCGATTTCATTGCGGAGTATTCAGAAACTTTTGGCGATGGGAGTTCCGATGGCGCTGCAGTTTTCTATTACAGCGATTGGAACGATGATTGTACAGTCTTCACTGAATCTGCTCGGCTCTATGTACATTGCATCTTATTCTGCAACAAGTAAGATTCAGAACATTGTAATGCAGGTATATATGGCGTTGGGAGCAGCGCTTGCTACATATGCAGGGCAGAATTATGGAGCGGGAAAAGTTGACAGAATCAAAAAAGGATTGAATGTCAGTATTGGCGTGACTGCTGTTTACAGTATTGTCATTATGGTCGTGGCATTTTTCTGGCTGCCTTCTTTTGTCAAGATATTTGTGGCAGATCCAACGGGGGAACTTCGGGCGATTGCGGAGCAGATGTTTCATATCAGTCTTTGGTTTTATTTCCCGCTTGGGCTTATTTTCTTATATCGAAATACACTTCAGGGTATTGGAAATGGGTTGGTGCCGATGCTTGGAGGTGTGTTTGAATTACTTGCAAGGGGACTTGCTGTATTCTTACTGTTTGAACCGCTTCAGTTTACCGGAATCTGTATCTGCGATCCGGCTGCATGGGTAAGTGCATTGATTCCGCTTATCCCGTATTATTATTGGTATGTGCGGAAAATGACGTCAGGCGCGAAAAAATAAGTGAAGACACTTACGCTTTTTTTACAGAAGGTATATACAAGTTTTACTGTTCAGTGATATACTTTTATAATAAAAACAAGTGAGGAGTGATCATATGCCTGCATTTTATGCACACGAACGATTCGGGAAAAAAGTCTGGCAGCAGACAGAGGGGGATCTTAAGGAAATTATTCGGAGTCATTATCCGCAGTTCCGGATTGGACTTCAAGGTCCGGATATTTTTTTCTTTTATCGTTTATATACGAATAATAAAGTTTCAAAATACGGAACAGATATGCATGCGGTTTCGGCATACCCATTCTTTTTACGAGCGTTGGAAATCGTGCGCAGAAAAGGGAGAGAGACGAAAGAATATGCATATCTCTTAGGTTTTCTCTGCCATTATATTTTAGACAGCGAAAGCCACTCCTATGTAGATGAGATGATTCGAAAGACGGGAGTGGAACATGTGGAAATCGAAGAAGAGTTTGAAAAGAAACTGCTTCGTATTGATAACAAAGATCCACTTGCTTATCCGATTGCAAAACTTGTTCCAACAGATTGGAATACGGTGGAAGCAATTGCGCCATTTCATCCGGCAGTTGATAAAAAGCAGATTCGAAATTCGTTGTTTTATTTAAAAGGTTTAAAGCACCTTTTCACAGCGCCTGGAGCAGTTAAGCAGACAGCAATTAATTCGGCGCTAAAGCTTACCGGAAAGTATGCTTCGCTGAAAGGAATTATGAACCAGCGGATTGACAATCAAAAATGTGTTGAGAGCAATATAGGACTTTTGCGTCGATTTGACAATGCTGTTTCTGTGGCGGTTCAGATGATACAAAGTTTTGATGAGAGTGTGAAAATGGGAAAGGAACTGGATGAGCGATTCGAACGTACATTCGAGTAAAGGGAAGAGCGTATGGAAAAACAAAAACTGACGAACAAGGAAAAGTATTGGATTCTTTATGATGTGGGAAACTCTGCATTTGTATTGCTTGTTTCCACGATCATACCGATTTATTTTAATTATTTGACCGGAACTGCAGGCGTATCAGAAGTTAATTCTTTGGCTTATTGGGGATATGCGGCTTCCGCGGCAACTATCATAGTAGCATTGATTGGACCGATTCTTGGAACAATTGCAGATACAAAGAATTATAAGAAGCCGCTGTTTACGATCAGTATGATGGTCGGTGTGATTGGTTGTGCGGCGTTAGCATTTCCGACTTCGTGGGTTGTGTTTTTAGCTGTTTTTGTCATTGCAAAAGTCGGATATAATGCAAGTTTAATTTTTTATGATTCTATGCTGGTTGACGTTACAGAGCATGACCGAATGGATGTGGTATCTTCTTACGGATATGCGTGGGGATACATCGGAAGCTGTGTACCGTTTATTATTTCGCTTGTCTTCGTGCTGATGTACGATAAAATCGGAATTACGATGGGGACAGCTATGATGATTGCCTTTTTCTTAAATGCCGCATGGTGGTTTATCGTGACGATTCCGCTGCTGAAAAATTATGAACAGGTGAATTTTGCACAGATGCCGGCGCATCCGGTGAGTGACAGTTTTCAGCGATTGGGTCATACTTTAAAAGATATTAAGAGAGAAAAAAATATCTTTTTATACTTGCTTGCTTTTTTCTTCTTTATTGATGGGGTGTACACGATCATTGAGATGGCTACTGCGTATGGAAGTGCATTGGGACTTGATTCTACCGGATTGCTGCTTGCACTTTTAGTTACACAGATTGTAGCGTTTCCGTTTGCACTTATTTTTGCAAAATGTTCTAAGAAATATGCGACTGATTTATTGATTAAAATTTGTATTTTGGCGTATACGGGAATTGCATTGTTTGCGATTCAATTGGATAAGCAGTGGGAGTTTTGGCTTCTTGCTGTTTTGGTAGGAATGTTTCAAGGAGCAATTCAGGCATTGTCACGTTCTTACTTTGCAAAAATCATTCCGGCTGAAAAAGCAGGGGAGTATTTCGGCATTTATGATATTTGCGGAAAAGGAGCGTCTTTTCTTGGGACGACGCTCGTGGGAGTGATTGCTCAGCTTACAAACACAGCGAATGCGGGAGTTGCCATGATTACGATTTTGTTTGTCATTGGTTTTATATTATTCTGCAAAGCTGCAAAATTGAATAAATAAGAGGGTTGATGAAAATGATTAAATTACTTGCAGTGGATATGGATGAGACTGCTGTAAATAGCAGACACAGAATGACAAAGGTAACGAAAGAGGCTTTGCGTGAGGTGTATGCGAAAGGAATCCACGTTGTTCCGGTAACCGGACGATGTCTGGAAGGGCTGCCTGCAAATATGCGGGGAATGGAGGAACTTTCGTATATTATTACGTCAAACGGTGCAAAAGTTTATAACTGGAAAGAGAAAGAGGTTTTATACAGGAAACTTATTTCCAATGAAACAGCGTGTGATGTTTTAAAAATCTGTCAACAAGATGCACTTGGGATTGCCATTCATCAGGAGGGGAAATGTTATGACAATTCCAAAGTGCAGGCGCTTTATCGAAAGCTGGCATATCACGGAGATTTTAAAATGCGTGAGGCAATCAAAGATTTGTGTGGGTTTGTGAAAAAAAGCGGAAAGCCGATTGAGAAGATTCAAGTATTTTCTGGAAAGAAAGAAAAATTAGAGAGTATCAAAAATAAATTGGAGCCGTTTGATGATCTGGAATTGGCGATTTCTACCAGTGGCTATATAGAAATTACACAGAAAGATGCACAAAAAGGGAAAGCGTTGGAGCATCTTTGCAGATATTTGGGAATCCACATGGAGGAAGTGATGGCAATTGGTGATAATGAGAATGATCATTCTATGCTGGTGAGAGCCGGATATCCAATTGCGATGGGAAATGCCAATGAAGAAATCAAGAAGATTGCAAAATATGTGACGGCAAGTAATGATGAAAGCGGGGTTGCCAAAGCGATTTATGAAAAATTGTTATAAGAAAAAGTGGTGCCTTGGAGTTCTTTTGTATATTTTGGTATTGTTGTTTGTTGCGAATGATGCGTGGATTTATAAAACACCGATTGCAAAAATCACGCATGTGAAAGAAGAACAGACCGCATCTAGAAAGGCAGTGCGGGGCGGAAAAGAACTCTATTATAAACAGACTATGGAAGCCAGAATACTAAATGGAACAGAAAAAGGACAGAATATCGTATTGAAAAATACATATACCTCTTCGATGATTACCGGACAAAAGTATCATAAAGGGGACAAGGTGCTGCTTAATTCAAATGGCGGGAAGGCAACCGGCACGATTAAAACATTAAAGAGAGATACGTATCTGGCGGCAATTTTCGGTGTGATTTTATTCTTGCTTATTGGAATTACAAAAAAGCAAGGGCTGCGAACGATCTTTACAATGATTGTCAATCTGGTGATTTATAGCGTCGGATTTTTGTTGTATTTGCGGGGATATGATATTTTAAGAGTCTGCAATGTGCTTGCGGTTGTGTTTACACTGGTCACGATATTTTTTTTAACCGGACTGGACAGAAAAACAGTGGCGGCTATATTATCGACGCTTTGTGTTCTGGCGCTGATTATGGGAATTTTCCTATTTACTATGAATCATACCGCGGCGCTTGATTATTCCATGATGGAGTATCTTGGAAGTACGGAGCATCCGGAAGATGTGTTTGTCGCAGAAGTTCTGTTTGCGGGGCTTGGTGCTATTATGGACGTTGCTGTTACATTGTCGGCGGCAATGGGAGAACTGATTCGGAAAAAGCCGGATATCTCTATAAAAAAACTGTATCTTTCCGGAAGGGAAGTAGGATACGATATCATGGGAACTATGATCAGTGTTCTTCTATTTACGTTTGCAGCTGGTTTGATTCCATCTTTTTTGATTCGCATGAACAACGAAGTTGCGTTTTTCACAAATGTAAGATTGTATATTCCGTTTGAGATTTCAAGATTTTTGATTGAGAGTATCGGAATTGTGGCAGCGATACCGATTTCAATCGTAGTTGCTTCCGCTTTGTTCAAACTGCAGATTAGAAAGGGGAGAGAAAAATGATAGGAGTACTTGCACTTGTATTGTTCCTTCTCCTGATTTTAATCGGAGGAGACCGAGGCGCGGTGGCTGTACTTGCACTGTGCGGAAATATTGCTGTACTTGCGTTTACCGTGATATTATTGGCAAATGGAGCGCCTCCGTTTTTGGTGATTTTTGCGGCGACACTCAGCATCAGTTATATTACTTTGCTGAAACAGAATGGAAATAATTTGAAAACTCGTTCGGCATTGTTGTCGGTTGCTTTGATTATGTTTGCTTTATCCATCTGTATTTATCTGGGTGTATGGAAAACAGGAAGCGGTGGACTAAACGAGATTCAAATGATACAGGAAGATGTTCAGCTCTATTATACGATGGATATTGATATTCATATGCAGCAGATTGCAGCAGGCATTGTTATTTTAAGTGCATTGGGAGCTGTGATGGATACAGCGCTTTCTGTGACTTCGGCTGTTTATGAAGTGTCTGTGCATAAAAGCGGGCTTGACCGGAGGGAATATTTTCATTCCGGACTTCAAGTTGGAAAAGACATCATCGGAACAACCGTTAATACGTTGCTGTTTGCATATTTTGGGGAGTCGATGATGATGTTTGCGTATTTACAACAGGGGAAATATAATTTAGAAATGGTTCTAAACTCTAAATTTTTATTTCAAGGTCTGGCGATGATGTTTGTCGGGGTAATCGCATGTCTTTTGGCGGTTCCGATTTCTGCCTGGACGGTGTCTCAGATGTTGACAAAAGAGGAGGAAAAAAATGATAAAAGCAGTGCTGTTTGATATGGATGGAGTTTTGATTGATACAGAGAAATATTTGACGCAGTTCTGGCAGCAGGCGGCAGCAGAAGCAGGATTGTCTTTGACGATGGAAGACTGTTATCAATTTCGAAGTTTTGCAAGTAAGTTCGCATCTGTGGCGTTTCAGGAAAAATACGGAAAAGAATATGATTATTTTTCAATTCGTGCACGAAGAAAAAAATTGATGAAAGACCATATTGAGAAGAATGGGATTGAGATAAAACCGGAAGTGAAAGAGACACTTCAAAAGCTCAAGGAAAAAGGACTGCAGCTTGCAGTTGTAACGGCGACAGATGAAGAGCGGACCAAACAATATTTGACAGAAATCGGAATTTACGATTGGTTTGATTCGATTATCTGTGCGACGATGGTAGAACGGGGAAAACCGTTTCCAGATGTATATCTTTACGCGTGTGAAAAAATCGGATATCGTCCGGAAGAATGTATGGCGGTAGAAGATTCGCCGAATGGGATTCGGTCCGCATCAGATGCCGGGTGTAAAACGGTAATGGTACCGGATTTGACAGAACCTGATGCGGAAAGCCAGAAAAGAGTTGTTGGCGTAGCAGACACATTGTGTGGTGTGCTTAAATATATTGATTAAGACTTAGCTATTTTGTTTTTTCATATCTGCTAGGATTTCTCTGGCAAATGTATCAAGCATGTGAATCGTTGTGCGCATATCATCTCGAGTCGTTTCGGGATGGAGTGCGCAGATTCGCAATACTTTTTTCCCATTTAAGACAGTTGTAAATACGGCAGCATATCCGTTTGCGAGAATGCGTTCAGAAATACGTTCGTGTAACAAATCTAAAGCTTCTTCGCTTATTTCATCGGAAGTATAACGGAAATTTATCATAGCAAGCTGAGACTTAGAGACAATTTCCCAGTGATCTAATTCACGGAGAGCTTCTTCTGCCCAAGTGGCAAGTTCAAAACCATGTTCAATTGCACTTCCAATTAAATCTGTTCCTAAAACCTGAAGAGTCAGCCATAATTTTAAACCGCGCGCAGGGCGGGTGAGTTCCATTCCGATATCCCATGGATTGATGTGTTCCGCATCGCCTTCGATGTCTTTTAAATATTCCGGATTTACATGAAAGCTTTTAAAAAGGTGTTTGATGTCTTTGACAAGAACCATTGCACAGCCGTATGTTTGAAACAGCCATTTGTGTGCATCCCAGCTCATACTGTCAGCAAGTTCTGTGCCTTTCAATAAATGACGGTATTTTGGACTTAATAAGACAGAAGCACCATAGGCGCCGTCAATATGGAACCATAGATTGTATTTGGAACAAATTACGCTGGATCGAAAGATATGCAGTGCGGAATGGGTAAAAGCAGTGCAGAAAAAAGAAAGAATATTATTTGTGACTTTAACTGAAGAGGGAACATATGAGAAAGAACAGATGACGATTCAAGAACTCGTAGAAAAACCATTTTTATTAACCGAACAGGGAGCTGCGTATCGATATGAGCTTGAGAGATTATTAGCTGATCGAGATTTAGAAATTTTTCCGATTTTAGAAATTGGAAATACAGAAACGATTATCCATCTGTTAAAAAAAGGAATGGGGTATTCTTTTTTGCCGGAATTTACAGTCAGAGAAGAATTGAGGAAAAAGCGTTTATCAGAAATTCAGACAGATATTCCTACAGTTGAGACGTATAGTCAGTTGTTATACTGTCGAAATAAATGGGTAACACAGGAGATGGAAAGATTTATTGAACTGGTAAAACAATATGAAGGGCAGGAAACGAAAATAGATTGACAATAAAACATTCGTTCTGTATCATGTCTTTATAAAAGAATGAGAGACAGGAATTAAGAAGTTAAGAGAAGGAGAAAAGAATTGGAATTTTTAAAAGAGGTCTTTTCACTTTATGGAGAGCGAAAAGAATGGTTTATCCAGTTGATTTTAGAACATATTGGTTTGTCTATGACAGCTATTTGTTTAGCCGGAATTATTGGATTGCTTTTGGGAATATGGATTTCCGAGCATGAATGGGCAGCAGCTCCAATTTTAGGTATAGCCAATATATTTTATACAATTCCGGCTATTTCACTTTTAGGAATGCTGATACCATTATTTGGGATTGGAAATACTACGGCAGTGATTGCACTGACACTCTATGGAATTATGCCGATGGTAAGAAACACCTATGCAGGAATGAAAGGTGTGAGCAGCGAAATAATCAGCGCTGCAGAAGGAATGGGCAGCACAAAGTTTCAATTGATGGTGAAAATTAAACTTCCGCTTGCACTGGATGTGATTATTGCAGGGATTCGCAATATGGTTGTTATGACTATTTCAGTTGCAGCGATTGCGTCGTTTATTGGAGCAGGCGGGCTTGGAGTTGCCATTTATCGCGGGATTACGATGTATGACACGGCGATGACTTTTGGAGGAAGCCTTGTGATTGCCGCAGTTGCTTTGCTAAGTGATTTACTACTTGGACAATTAGAAAAATATATTAAAAGAAGGAGAAAAATGTAAAATGAGAATATTAAAAAAAGTGGCTGCATGTCTGTTAGTTGTAGTGATGACAGTTTCGGCAGCAGGATGTGGAAGTGAAAAAAAAGAAACAGGAAAGGGGACAACAGGAACGATAAAAATTGCTACTAAACCGATGACAGAGCAGTATATTTTAGGGGAAATGTTAAAGCAATTGATTGAAAACAAAACGGATTATAAAGTTGAAGTGACAAAAGGAATTGGAGGAGGAACGAGTAATATTCATCCGGCAATGGAAAAAGGTGAGTTTGATCTGTATCCGGAATATACTTCAAGTGGCTGGGTAATGGTACTGGGAAATCAGGCAGGCGAGGTGTCAGATGACGAAATTCTTGAAAAATTACAGAAAGAATATCAGGAAAAGTTTCAAATGACATGGCTTGGACTTTACGGATTTAATAACACATATGCTCTTGCAGTTAGCAAAAAGGTTGCAGATAAATATCAGTTAAAGAACTGTTCTGATCTTGCGAAAGTTTCAAAAGATCTGGTGTTTGGAGGAAATCCGGACTATATTGAAAGAGAAGATGGTTTTCCGGGTGTGTGCAAAACGTATGGATTGGAATTTAAAAATGTAAAAGATATTGATATCGGATTGAAATATAAAGCAATGGAAAATGATGACATTCAGGTGACGAATGGATTTACGACAGATGCTCAGATTTCTAAAGATAATATAGTAGTACTTGAAGATGACAAAGGATATCAAGTGAACTATTTTTGTTCTACAGTTGTAAGAGAAGAGACATTAGAAAAATATCCTGATTTAGAGAAAACGCTTATGTTGATGAACGGAATTTTATCTGATCAGGAGATGGCGGAATTGAATTATCAGGTGGAAGTAGATGGAAAAGATGAAGCGGTTGTTGCAAAAGATTTCCTTATCAAAAAAGGACTGATCGAGGAGTAGAACTATGGAAATGATAAGACTGGAACATGTAACAAAAAGCTTTGGAGAGCATACGGTATTAGATGATTTTTCTATTTCTATTCCGGAAGGTGAGTTTTTAACGGTAATCGGACGTTCTGGCTGCGGAAAGACTACGATGTTAAAAATGATCAATGGTTTGAATTGTCCGGAAAAAGGGAAAGTTTATATTGGTGGAAAAGATATTGGCGAAGAGAACATCATTGAGCTTCGGAGAAAGATTGGCTATGTGATTCAAAATAAGGGGCTTTTCCCTCATATGACAGTGGAAAAGAATATAACGTATGTTCCGGTAATTAGTGGAAAGAAAGATAAAAAGACAAATCATGAATTGGCGTGCAGATTGATTGAGACAGTAGGGCTGGATCAATCGATGCTCTCAAGATACCCTTCTGAACTGTCAGGAGGACAGCAGCAAAGAGTTGGGATTGCACGTGCTCTTGCAGCAAATGCAAGAATTATGCTGATGGACGAGCCTTTTGGAGCTTTGGACGAAATTACCAAACAGGCAATGCAGGACGAAATTTTAAAACTTCATCGTAAACTTGGTATTACGATTGTTTTTATTACGCATGATATCAGAGAAGCGATGAAACTTGGTGACAGGGTGCTTGTGATGGATCAAGGGAAAATTGTTCAGCTTGATACACCGGAGAAGATAAAGAAAGAACCGGCGAATGAGTTTGTTTATCAGTTAGTGGGACAGAATTTGTTGTAAAAAATTAGAAGGTCTATGTGGTGAAAGTTTGAAAAAGAAAGAGACAGATTCAGATATACTTGAGTGGTGTGTTTTGAATTTGTCTTTTTTGATTCTGTAAAAGCATTATAATAGAGTTGCAAATTTAAAAAGCAATGAAAAAAGATTGCTATTTAAAAAAGCAATTAAAATCAGTTGCTTTTGTGCTGTAAATGCGATATGATTTACGTAGAAAAAGGGGTGATTTGTATGAGATATGCTGCTGTTATGTTTGATGTGATAGAATCACGAAAATATAGTGAGCGATATGAAGTGCAACAGATGTTAATGAATTGTATCGATTATCTAAATGGTATATATCGCGATAGCATAAAAAAAGAAGTGGTATCTAGTGCGGGAGATGAATTCCAAGGATTATTTTTAGATCTGCAATCGGCATTTGTATATATTCGAAAACTACAGATTTTGATTTATCCAATTAAAATAAGATGTGGAATAGGGTATGGAGAAATAAAGTATGATGTGGAAGAATGGACATCGGCTGCATTTGATGGAGAAGCATATTATCTGGCAAGGGCTGCAATTGTTTCAATTGGCAAACAAAAAAATAATGCGATATGTTTTCATACAAAATCTTTATATGACAAATATTTAAATGTTTTGTGTTCCTCAGATATGCAGGTGAAAACAAGTCAATCACAGACTGCGCAGCTCATAGAACTTGTTGCAGATATTATGTTACCGCTTGTCTATCGGGAAGAAGATAAAAAATTTTATGAATTCATATTGGAAAGCAGGCAGATTTTGATAGAACAAGGGCAGAAAAATAAGGGGAAAGACAAATATAGAGAAAATATGATCTTAAACGTAGAGTATGCTTTTGCTTTTGAAAACAGGGAGCACTATATGAAGAAAGAGAATAAAGAAGTAACGTTTTGTATGGATGAATTCTGGGCATTTGGAATGGCGACAGAGATTGCCCGAATTATGAATACAACACGTCAAAATATCGATAGATATATTTCTTCGGGAAAGATAAAAGAAAGTAGAACAATGGATAAAGCGATATTTGAATTGCTTGGGGAGGATATATGGTAAATTATTTACTCTTGATAGTTTTGCATTTGTTAGGTGATTTTTATATGCAGACAACAAAAGTTGCACGGTGCAAAAATGCGAAAAAGAGCTCGGCTTGCGGGGGATGTAAGAAATGTGGAAAACACTCATGGGTAAACTGGAAGTATCTGATGCTGCATTCGCTGTTATACATAGCACCGTTTGTTGTTTTATACTTTATTATGGGGGCTGTATATGCAACTGCTATGATTGCTGTATTATGGGTAACACATATATTGATTGATACCGGAACTTGTTATTTTAATCGAAAGAATAAGCAAACGTTAGTGTTTTTGGCCGATCAGGCATTGCATATCGGAATGATATGTCTGCTCCTTCGATTTGTGACATTCAGCTGTTATATTGACGATTATTATGTAGTCTTAAAAGTAGTGTTTGTCGGTCTTATGCTGTTGATGCCTTGTTCAATTTTAATTAATAAGTTGCTGCAAGATATATATCCAGAGAGCGAGGAGATGGGTATATTTGATATTGGATCTATGATTGGAATTATGGAAAGAATTTTGACTGTAATTTTCGCGTATTTTGACAATTTTCCAGCAGTAGCAATTATTATTACAATAAAAACTTGGGCTAGAACAAATGATCTTAAAGAGTCAGAGTTCAGAAATAAATACTTATTGGGAACTTTAACAAGTATGGTTTTAGCTCTGGTAATCTTTATCATTTATAAATTATTGTAGAAAAGAGAGGATTGAAATTATGAATATTCAAATATTTGGAACTAATAAATGCTTTGATACAAAAAAAGCAATGCGCTATTTTAAGGAACGAAATATTAAGTATCAATTTGTTGATATGAAAGAAAAGGGACTTAGTAAGGGAGAATATAATAGTATCAAACAGGCAGTAGGCGGATTGGAAAAAATGCTGAATCCTAAATGTAAGGACAAAGATGCACTGGCAATGATTCAGTACATTGCAGATGAAGATAAAGATGAGAAGGTGTTAGAGAATCAGAAAGTTTTATTGACGCCAATTGTAAGAAACGGGAAACAGGCAACAGTTGGATATCAGCCGGAAGTTTGGAAAGAGTGGAAATAGAAAGTCTGTTGTTGTTGAGACTCGTTCAGATGTGACAGAGATTCATAAATTAGCAGAGTTTGCTTTAAAGGTAATCTTAGTGAAAGTAAAAAATTATGCCAGTTTGATGAATGTTCAGTTTTGAATACGGGAGATTACAGAAACAGTACTTGACAAAATGGAAAAAGTAATGTTACTCTAATATTTGAAGAGCGAAAGCGTATTATATTATTTGTATAATGCGTTTTCGCTCTTTTTGTGTATTTGGCAGCATACTTCGCTGATAGATGAAAGCTGCTAATTTTTATAAAATGGAGGTATAAAAATTATGAAAAATCAAGTTTCTATGCAAAAAACAAAAGAACTTCTCACGCAATTAATATGGGAATTTATCGGAAGTATATTTATTGCGGCTGGAATTTATAACTTTGCCGTGCAGGCAAAATTTCCAATGACAGGATTTTCAGGTATTTCTATTATTTTATATCGGTTGCTGAATGTTCCGATTGGACTTTCAACTATTATACTAAATATCCCGTTGGCTATTATTTGTTATCGACTTCTCGGAAAGAAATTCTTTGTTAGCTCGCTGCGATGTATGGTACTTTCTTCTTTGATGATTGACTACGTAGCACCACTGTTTCCAGTATATGAAGGGGATCGATTATTAGCAGCTCTTTGTACAGGGGTATTTGGCGGAATCGGATATGCGTTGATTTATTCCAAAAACTCATCTACTGGTGGCTCAGACTTTATTATTATGGCAGTGAAAGCGATCAAACCACATTTATCTCTTGGGAAAATTGCATTTTGGTCTGATGTAGGAATTATTCTGGTGGGGGGAATCTTATTCCGTGATATTGACGGTATTATTTATGGAATGGTTGTGAATTTCATTTTTGCTGTTGCAGTAGACAAATTAATGTACGGAATAAATGCGGGAAAACTTGCATTAATCGTTACAGAACATGGCACCAAAATTTGCGAAGTGATAGATGAATGTTGTCAACGAGGAACTACTATTTTAAAAGGTCAGGGTGGATATAACGGAAATGAAAAACAAGTAGTTATGTGTGCGTGCAGCAACAAAGAAATGTTTCATGTACAACAAGCCGTAAAGAAAGCAGATCCGGAATCTTTTTTGATTGTGCTTGAATCCAATGAAGTTCATGGAGAAGGATTTAAGATGATACAGATTGGAGAACAATCAAATTAATAGAATAAAGAGAAGGATTGGATAATATTCTGAAGGCGGTGGTTAATAAGTGGGGGAATATGTTATACTGTTTAATAGTTAGAATCTTGATTGAAAATATTGAGGTACAGCTAAACGATAAAGGGGACGGAGAAGTATGGCACAACCACTTACATTAGCAATAACAACAATAGGAGATTTACTCCTAAAAAATAGAATAACAAAAGACAAGAATAATAAACCAATAGAGAATGTTCAGTTGGTAATTCCTGAGTATCAGCGTCCGTACAAGTGGACAGCTAAAAATGCTAATCAGTTATTAGATGATATTATTTTTGCAAAGAACGAGAATAAGGAAGTGTATCGTGTGGGTACGCTTATTCTTCATGTTGATGAGAAAGATAAAGCTACACATAACATAGTTGATGGACAACAGAGAACAATTACATTTGCACTGCTGTTAAAGGCAATGGGAGAAACCAAAATTGCATTTTTAAAGCAGGATTTATCCAATAATCAATACAATGCATTCAATGTTTTGAATAATTATAGGGGATTCGAACGACGTATAAAAAATATTAAAAATGAAAAAGAGCGTAGTGATTTACTTGATTATATTAAAAATAATTGCGAATTAATTGTTGTTTCTACAGGTGATATTTCAGAGGCTTTTCAATTCTTTGATTCCCAAAATGCTCGTGGCAAAAAACTATACCCGCATGACCTTCTAAAAGCATATCATCTTCGAGAAATGAACAATCTCGATATAGAGGAAACAGAGAAGATTGTAAAAATGTGGGAAGACATGGATCAAAAGGAATTGGCAAATCTTTTTCAGGAATATTTGTATCGTATTAAAGAATGGATTAAAGGAAACCGCTCATATACACTTAACGAAGAAAATATGGGTATGTTTAAAGGGGTTACAAAGAATGACAATTATCCATATGCAAAATTTTATAAGGGAGCATATTCATATGCTAATTATTTGAATCATTCATCAATTCCATTTGTTACAGGATTGGTTGATTTGAAGCCGTTCCAATTGGATACGACAATTATTGCTGGTAAACCATTTTTTGAATATGCAAAGCATTACTTTGATATCCTGGCAGATATTAAAAATAATGATAAATATGAAGGGTGCTTTATAAACGATAATGATATTGTTAAAACTCTTAATCTTCCGAGATATAGAAATGGTGTAGGTAATCGTATTACAAGAAAAATGTTTGACACATCGATTTTGTTATATATAGATAGATTTTGCCCTGTAACGCCTTCAAAAAAGGATTTGGAATTGTTAGAACAGTTTGTTGTATATGCGTTTGTTTGGGCATATTCAATGAGGGCCCAGTATAAAAATGTTGGATGGCAAATTGCCGAGAATTATATCATGGGAATTACATTTAAAGATGTTGTAAATGCATTTAACATTTATAAAACAATAGCTGAGGCGGATTCACCAATTACGTTATTAAATACGTTATCTGATAAGGTGCAGATGTTGCCGGATGATAAGGTGGCTGCAAAGAGAGATAATGTCGGAATCAAAGATCAAGAGATCTATTTGAATTATTTAGATCATTTTAAAGATAACGGTTTTTGGAAGGGAGTTTCGACAAATGAGTAAATTACCATTAAGTGAAGTAACAATAGAAATGCTTTGTAACGGTGCAGATAACATTACATATGAAATTCCTATTTACCAGAGAAATTATGCATGGGAAAAGGACGAGATTACAGCATTAGTACAGGATGTATATGACGCTTTTTGTAAGAATCCTCAATCTAAATACTATATAGGTACACTTGTATCATTTCATAAAGGGGACGGTGTATTTGAAGTCATAGATGGACAACAACGATTAACTACTATCAATATAGTTATGCATGTTTTGGGACAAACGGTTAAAAACAAGCTGACGTACCGAGCAAGAAAGAAATCGAATAAAACGCTTGAAGGCATGGATGATTTTGAAAAAGTGGAAGAAAAGGATTTTGCAATTATTAACGGCTATAAATTTGCAATGGTTGCTGTAGATGAACTTCACTTTGAAACGGATAAAGGCATTACAAAAGAAAAATTTATAAGATTTTTTAAAGAAAAGGTTTGTATTATTCATTATAAGGTTCCGAAAGATATCGATTTAAATCATTATTTTGAAATTATGAATTCAAGAGGGGAACAGCTTGAAAAACATGAAATTGTAAAAGCTAGATTAATTAGTACTTTTCAAACAGGGACAACAGACGAAGAGAAAACAAAAGCAAGAGTTAATCGCCAGAAGTTTAATTATATCTGGGAAGCCTGCAGTATGATGAATGCATATGTGCAACAGAAATGGAAGAATGAGTCTATCTTTGGTAAAGATTATAGTAATTTTATAATCAATAATTTTGAAGAAATTACATTAGAGGATAAGGAAAGAAAAGATAATGCGGCTTCTATAGAAAAGCTGTTGGAAGCAGAAGCAGTAACTGCTGTTAAAGAAAAAGCTGAGTCAGCAGATACTTTTCAACCAATCATCGATTTTCCTAATTTTTTATTAATTGTTTTAAAGATAACTCGAATTTTAGAAGAAAAAGATTTTAATTCGATAGCATTTAATTTGGATGATAAAGAGTTGATTCAAGAATTTGATGCTTTGGATAATAGTCTGGTGGAAAAATTCGCCTACAATCTGCTGAAAGCAAAGTACTTTCTTGACAACTATATCGTTCATCATTCAAATGAAGATGATGTTGAAGGGAATAATCCTTGGCTGCTAAAAAGATGGAAAAAAGAAGGAAAAACCGGATCCAGCAAGAATTTAGTTGAAGAAGATAAACCATTACAAGATCGTTTGGTTCATTTACTTTCTATGTTTGAGGTTTCATTTACTGCTAGACAAAGGAAGAACTATTTATTCTATTGCTTGCTGTATCTCTTCAAGAACGCAAAATTTAATGCGAAAGATTATTGTAAATTTGTAGAACAGTTAGCTCGGAAATATATGAAAGATATTTACTTAGTTCGGGATGCTTTAAATGAGCGTAATACACCTAAACCTGGTAGTTTTGATGAAGCTATTCTTGTAAATGGCAATGTTAATTGTAAGTGCAATGAAAAAAACAATTCATTCGAAGATATTTATGGTGATGGAACAAGCATTACGAAAGGAATTCCATTATTCGTATTTAATTATATGGATTATAAGCTTTGGGATAAGTATGCAACCGAACTCCGTGGAGAAAAAACAAAGGAAAACTCTGTTGAAAGAAGGCAATTCTTTGTTAACTTGGGATGTACGGATTTGGGATTAGATATATTTGATGATTTTTATTTTTCACGAACCAGAAGAAGTCTAGAGCATTATTTTCCGCGAGCAAATGTTGACCAGACAGATGGTAAGTTAGACGATGCAAAGATTAACTGTTTTGGAAATTTTGCAATGATTGGCAGTGAAGCTAACAGTGCAGGATCTAACTGGAGTCCGATCGTGAAAGTGGGACGCTATTTAGATAAATCTCGCAAGATTGCACCGATAAGCGTTGCGTCTCTTAAATTTATGATTATGATGCGGAAATGCAAGGATAATGAGAATTTGAGAGATTCTGGAGAAGAGTGGAACTTTGATGATATAAAAGAACATCAGGAGAAGATGATGGCGATTTTGTTGAGTGATTAAAAAGTATTTATAGTAAGACTCTTTTGGAGCGTAACATATATTTGTTTCGCGAAAAAAGACAGGGAATGCTAAAATAGCAAATTGTTTTATATGATTATAATAAAGCACTAGGGGGAATTGCCGAAGGTGGTGCTGTATTGTACTAATAATTTAGATAATGATGATGTGATAGACCGGTGAAGCGATACATTGCCGGTTTATTTTTTATGGAAGGAACTACAAAATTGTGATAGAATATATTTGTGTTTTTTAGAGAAGAAAGTAAATATTGCAGTTAGTGAATTTGAAAAGCTAATTTAGTATTCGAATATTATAATACCTCCAGAGAGAGTTGAAAAAATGATTAAACAAATAGAACAACTAAAAAGGGGCTTATCTACAGCCTTTATAAACCAAGATATTTCATCAAACTTGGCCTACAGGCCGCAGTTTGTATCAAACAACTATAAAGAAGGACGAAAAGTTATCTCATCTATCGAAGAAGAGCTTTTGTCATGTGAAGAATTTGCAATTAGTGTTGCATTCATCACTATGGGCGGAATCACACCGCTTCTCCAGACTTTTAGAGAATTGGAGCAGCGTGGTATTTCTGGAAAAATTCTCACTACCGATTATCTGACCTTCAGTGATCCGAAGGCATTACGTATTCTTGCGAATTTTAAGAATATTGAGCTGAAAATGTTTGTGACAGAGAATGCGAAAGAGGGTTTCCATACGAAAGGATATATTTTTAAAAAAGAGGAAATGTATCGTATTATTGTTGGAAGCTCTAATATGACTCTTAGTGCGCTTACAACAAATCGGGAATGGAATACGAAGATCGTTTCTACGGAGCAGGGAGAATATACACAAAATGTAGTTGAAGAATTTGACCAGTTATGGAATGCGCAACAGTCGTTGGTATTCGAGCAGTTTATCGAAGTTTACACGAATGTTTGCACAAAGAATAAGATTATTCAGAGACAAAAAGAAATTGCGAAACAAGCAGAAGTTCCGTCATTGGAAGTATATCGTTTGCAACCGAATTCTATGCAGGTTGGTTTTATAAATAATCTTCGAAAGATCTATGAAGCTGGGGAGGATAAAGCTTTGTTGATTTCTGCGACAGGTACTGGTAAAACTTATGCGTCTGCATTTGCAGCAAGAGAATTTGAATTTAAGAAAGTGTTATTCTTGGTTCATCGTAATCAGATTGCGAAACAAGCGTTAAAGTCTTATAGAAAAGTATTTGATGGAAAAGTTTCTATGGGTATGGTTACTGGTAGGTATCAAGACTACGATGCGGATTTTGTGTTTGCAACAGTTCAGACATTAAGTAAAGAGGAGACTTTGAGTAGATATAAAAGAGGACATTGGGACTTGATTATTATTGATGAAGCGCATCACAGTTCTGCGGAAAGTTATAAGAAAATTATGGATTATTTTACACCTAAGTTATGGTTAGGTATGACAGCAACGCCGGACAAACGTGATGATAATCTGGAAGGTAGAAATATTTATGAAATTTTTAATCACCAGATTGCGTATGAGATTCGTTTGCAAAATGCGATGGAAGAGGACTTACTGTGTCCGTTCCATTACTTTGGGATTACAGATTTGGAAGTCATTGCAGATGCCGGAAAATCGACGGAAGAAAAGGTCGAGAATTTCAGATGTTTGACATCTGATGAACGTGTATTAAATGTTATGAAACAGGCTGAATTCTTTGGTTATAGCGGAGATAGAGTCAAAGGTTTGATTTTCTGTAGTCGTATTGACGAAGCAAAAGAGTTGTCTGTTAAGTTTAATGAAAAAGGCTGGAGAACGCTTGTGCTTAGCGGCAGTGATTCAGAAACAGTAAGAGCTGCAGCGATAGAACGTCTTGCTGGCGCTGAATCGGAAGATGCATTGGATTATATTATTTCTGTGGACATATTTTCAGAAGGTGTGGATGTTCCAGAAATAAATCAGGTCATTATGCTTCGCCCAACAGAATCTCCAATTATTTTTATCCAACAGTTGGGGCGTGGACTTAGAAAAGCAGATGATAAGGAATATGTAGTTGTGATTGATTTTATCGGAAACTATCGTAATAATTTTATGATCCCAATTGCACTTTTTGGAGATAGAAGTTACAACAAGGATAATATTCGTCGTTATGTAACGGAAGGTGGTCGTGTAATTCCAGGTGCAAGCACGATTCATTTTGATGAAATTTCTCGTAAGAGAATTTTCCAGGCAATCGATAATGCGAATTTTAGTGATATTAAATTAATCCGAGAGAATTATACAAATCTGAAAAATAAATTGGGCCATATTCCAGCACTTGCAGATTTTGATAAATATGGCGAGATGGATGTACTGAGAATTTTTGATAATAATAGTCTGGGATCCTATTATAAATTTCTGGTGAAGTATGAAAAAGAGTACACAATCCGATTATCAAAAGATGAAGAATCTGTAATTGAATTTGTTTCTAAGAAGTTGGCGAGTGGAAAACGAATTCATGAGTTGGAAATGTTGAAGCGATTACTTAAATATCAGCATGGAATCATGGGTCTGTTAAAGAAAACATTGCAGGATAATTATAATTGTTCAATGGATGATAATTGCGCAGAAAATGTTGTAAACATGATGACAAATGTATTTCCAACAAGTGCTGCTAAGAAAACGTATTCTCAGTGTGTGTTTCTGGAAAAAGATGGTTCAGATTACAGAGTGTCTAAGTCGTTTGAGGAAATGTTGCAAAACGAGGATTTTTATCATATTTTAGAAGAACTTATAGATTTTGGTATTTCTCGATACAAAGAAAATTTCAGTATGAGATATCAAGATACAGATTTGGTTCTTTATCAGAAGTATACATATGAAGATGTTTGCCGTTTGTTAAATTGGGAAAGAAACGAAGTTCCATTGAATATCGGTGGTTACAAGTACGATAAGAAAACTAAGACATTCCCAGTATTTATTAATTATGATAAGCAAGAGAATATTAGTGATACTACAAAATATGAAGACCATTTTACAAGTTGCAATCGTTTAATTGCAATTTCGAAAAGTGGACGAAGTATTGAATCAGAAGATGTACAGAATTTCTTGAATGCAAAAGAACGTGGGATTGATGTACAGCTTTTTGTAAGAAAAAATAAAGACGATAAAATTTCAAAAGAGTTCTATTATCTTGGAAGAATGACTTCAACTGGATTTGTAAAAGAATTTATTATGCCAAATACTGATAAGACTGCGGTTGAAATTGAATGGGCATTGGATACACCGGTGCGAGAAGATATTTATGAATATATTGTAAATGGATGATGGAACGATAGGAGATAATATGAAAACAATTAGAGTAGTGGCAGCAATTATGATTGATAATGGAAAAGTGTTTGCAACTCAGCGTGGATACGGTGAATTCAAAGATGGTTGGGAGTTTCCAGGTGGAAAGATAGATGCTGGTGAAACACCAGAGGAAGCACTTGTTAGAGAGATAAAAGAGGAACTGGATACAGTAGTAGAAGTAAAAGAGTTATTAGATACAGTTGAATATGATTATCCAAATTTCCATTTATCTATGGATTGTTTTATTTGTAAGATTAAATTGGGTCATTTGGTGTTAAAAGAACATGAAGCTGCGGCATGGTTGACAAAAGAAACTCTGTATAGTGTGGATTGGTTACCGGCAGATCAAGGATTAATTCCACAGATTGAGCAACGCTTATGATTTAGATTTATTCTTCTTGCTTGTAAGACTGTGACTTAAGGAACCAAAGGTAGAACAGCTATTTTTCGAGGAACAGGGGACTTGGATTTTTTGAAATATTTCTACGCATAAAACACAAAATCTGGAGTATGGGGTTGTAAAGAGTGTAGTGGAAACTGATTTTTAAAGATTCGAAATGTGATGCACATTTTATTTAGGTTGGAAAGTTAGAGGGGATATTGGCCATGTTCTGGTCAATGATTTGATGAGAGGGTACGGGATATTTATCGAGAGTATGTTGGAAACAGCAGAAAGTGTAGTTGGAAATTTTTGAATTTGATTAGGAGAAAGCTATGTGGAAATATAACTTTGTTACAAGAGAGGAATTTGAAAAGGTTAAAGATAAAGTAGAGGATTTTATCATTATGCTTGGCGGCAAAGTATTTTCTGTTGAGTTACCTTATATACAAAAAGAAATATCATATTCAGGAGATTGTGTTGTGGAACATATTTCCACAAGACGAGTATTTGAATTCGAAGGCGAGTTTTACCGAGTATCGGAAATATGTTTTAATAAACCATTTATTGTTCTAGAGGTTGGGAACTATGAGGAATTAGTTAAAAATATTATGGAAGATGCAGATCCTTTTCCATATGATTTGCCAGACAATGAGCTGTTAAATGAGGTAAAATACTCATTAGAAATTGAACTATATCCCAAAGTATAATAGTTTTTGGATTGCCGTTACTCAGCCGCTCAAAGAATTTTGCTTATAGAGGCTATTTTAATTAATCACTTTGAACCTAAATATAATCAACAATATCAGCAGTCGCCACCCTCAAGTACGCTATTTTGTACGTCAAATTTTTTAAAAGCCCCGATATGAAAAATGCAAGTTTTGAACCGATTTTCGCCGTAAAAATACAAAAATCACGGAGGAAGCTATCATGAAGAATCAGAAAAAATGTATGCAGGTAGGAGACTATTTTGTCCAAGAAATTGTATTAAAGCCAGTGGAAGATAAGATTTTAAATAAGTATGGCAGAATGCGCAGAGCGTTTCTGTAGGAACAGAATCCGACACCCGATAAGGAAATAGATGCTATGGCATGGGTAAAACATATGAATCTGCTGAGAGAACACACCCAACAAGACTGAACAGACCACAGAGCGCATTTTTCGGCACAGACCAGTATGCTTATGAAGAACTGGTAGCCGAGATGTGCTCTTGTTTTATGGGGACGGAACTAAAGATGGAAGCCATATAGGAACATATTGATAATCATAAGGCATATGTACAGTCTTGGATTGGAGCAATCCGTGAAAAACCGGAGACACTAATTAAGGCGATAAAGGATGCGCAAGCGGCAGCAAACTATATGGATTATAAGGCAGGGCTTATTACGGAAAAAGAGTATGAGAAGGCATGTGGAGCTGTGATGGAAGTGAAGCAGAAGGGCAGGGAAATGGAACGATAAATCGCACATTTGCACCCGCAAATCTCAACTTTTACAATAAAAGAAAAAGGCGGTGCAGCATATGTTTGGCAGAAAAAAGAAGAATAAAGTATATGTGGAATTAAATCCTGCAGAAGTGAAGCTTTTGATAAAAGCACGGATGAATTTCAGAAACAAGTGTATGGCACTCGGTAAACCAACGGAGGATATTAATGATCTTCTGTTGATGGTAATGAAATAAACGAGTGCTTCTGAGCCAGATTGAAAAAAAACATTCCTTATGTTATCATTATCAGGGAAACAGAAATAAAAAAGAGAGATGATTATATGTATAAAGATCCTTTTAAAGAGTATATACGACAATCAGAACCGAATAAACGTGACAAAGGATATGCCTGGCATACAGCAATTGGTCTTCAGGCGGTTGACGGATTAAAAACATCAAAGTATTTGATAGATACTGCCATTAAAAATATTGAGGGTGATATTTCTATTGATGAGGCGCAGGAGCTTCTTAATAGCTATTACGAAGAAAATCCAAAGTCTGGAGATGATGAACGTACAGAAGAAGCGGATAAGGTAGCGGTTAGGATAGCAAAAATTCTTTCGGAAAAGGCATTTAGCTTTACTCCAAATGAATATATTTCCATTCATAAGAAATTATTTACTGGAATATATGGACACGCTGGAAAAATTAGAGATTACAATATTACAAAAAAAGAATGGGTACTTGATGGTGCAACAGTTCTTTATGGAAGCGCATCAGAACTTCGAGCTACTTTAGAGTATGATTTTTCGGAAGAAAAGAAATTCAGTTACAGAAATTTAACAATGGATGAAATTATTCATCATCTTGCAATATTCGTGTCAAGACTATGGCAGATTCATATATTCGGTGAAGGAAATACGAGAACAACGGCAGTTTTCTTTATTAAGTATCTGCGTACACTTGGTTTTGATGCGACGAATGATATTTTTGCAGAAAATGCCTGGTATTTTAGAAATGCACTTGTACGAGCTAACTATAACGATTTAAAAAATGGCATTCATGAAACAACGGAATACTTGGAAGTGTTTTTAAGAAATCTATTGTTAGACGAAAGAAATGAGCTTCATAATCGATCAATGCATATTAGTGGATCTTTCAATAAAAAAGTGGACATTGAAAGTAAAAAAGTGGACATTGAAAGTGCAAAAGTGGACATTGAAAGTGTAAAAGTGGATATTCGAAATAAAATAATGAGTTTTTCAGATAGAATTTCGGAAAAAACAATAAATCACACAATTAACATTTTTGTGGAATGTGGTACAAAAGAATATTTTGGAAGAACTGTTATAGAAGAGATTACCGGTTTGAAAGCTTCAGGGGCATCTAAGTTGATAAAATTATTACTTGATAGTAATATAATTATTCCTGTAAGTGGACATGGAAAGGGTAAATATCGCTTTTTATAAACTATTTCAGTCGATAAAAACAAAGATAAATAGAAATATGTGATGGCCGTAGAGCGTAAAACTCTGCGGCTTTTTCTATTTGAAGGGAGTGAAAAGAAATGCACAGCATTATCTATCTGGAAATCTTGTTTATCGCCAAAGTGATAGACAATGCCATTAATACAACAAAAACAATTATGATTCAGAGAAGTCGGTGGGTACTTGCAGGAATTGCGGTGATACTTTCCGACTTTATTTATTTCTGGATTATGCGAAACGTGGTGACTTCCGATCACATACTGACCATGCTGATTGTAGCGGTTGCAGGTGTTGTGGGTTGTTCTCTTGCATGTTTTATGAATGACAAGCTTTCCAAGGATCGAACGTACGTCAATGTAATCATGTCAGACAATTTGGAAGCTATGAAGAATCTGAGAGATTTTTTAGCAGAGTACCATATTACCAATGTTACTGCTGATAGCTATACATTGGATTGGAACACCAAAACAATTACAATAACAGCTTATCCGGAAACCAAAGCAGAGAGTCGTCTGATTAATGAATATATTGAAAAAAGCCAGATGAAATTCAAGCGAGTAGTTCAGCCAGGTTAAAAAAGAGGAGAAAAACATGGCATATGTAAAAGCAGAGGCCATTGACTAGGCCCGAAGGATAGACCTTCTTACCTATCTATCCTGTTGTGAACCGGGAAATCTGGTTCACATTTCAGGAAACAATTACTGCACCAGAGAACATGATTCTTTGAAAATCAGCAATGGAAAATGGTACTGGTTTTCCAGAGGAATCGGTGGTGTAAGCGCATTAGATTATTTGATGAAGGTCAAAGAATATTCCCTGCCGGAAGCAGTGGAATTAATCGTTGGTCGTGATGCGATTGTGGAACTACCAATCAAAGATTATGAATTCAAAACAAAACCAGTTAAGAAACTATTAATGCCGGAACTGACGGATAAACCATATCGTGCAAAGCAATATCTAAGAGAAAGAGGAATTCATCCGGAAATTATTCAGTACTGCATTGATAACAGTTTACTCTTTGAGACTGCCAAATATCATAATGTAGTATTTGTTGGCTACGACAAGCAAGGTATTGTAAAGTATGCTGCCATGCGAGGAACGAAATCAGCATATAAAGGAGAAGTTACCGGCAGTGACAAACGATTCTCTTTTTCCATATCTGAAACGACAAATGCAGAGCATGCGCATTTGTTTGAGTCGGCAATTGATCTACTGAGTTTTGCAACGTTGGAATTGCAGGAAGGACGCAACTGGAAACAGGTGGTCTTATGTCAAGAAAAAGTACAAATTAAATGTAACCAGTTTTCTCTATGCTTAGCAAAGCTTAACTTGCTCTTACTATCACATTATCTTCTAGATTTTTCAGATATTCTTCCTCATATTGGGTTGGGGATAAATACCCGCAATAGGAGGATAAGTGATGGAGAAGAAAACATTAAGAAAAGTATGTGAGCTGGTCGAGATAACCAGAAGAACTGTACAGGGATATGAAAAGGCGGGCTTGGTAGCTCCGATAGGAAAGAATAAGTATGGATATCTGTTATACGATGATGTTGCAGTAAAGAAAATCAGGCTGATTAAACAGTACCAGGACTTTGGATTTTCGGTGAAGCAGATAAAAATATTATTAGAAGCAACTGACGAGTTATATATAAATATGATGGTTGAAAGGCTGAAAGACATGCAGATGGAATTGCAGCAACTGCAAACCAACATTAAAAAGATAGAAGTATTGATTTCAGAAAAATAACAATAGAAGAGAAACTGGCGAGGGTTATTGACTGCACGTTACGTGCAGTCATAGGCTGAAAGATATGAATAGCATACACAGAACGAAAAGTGGTGATGTGATATATCATCACCTTTAGACAGCAACGAAGAATCTAGTTGCGGATATATAGATTTTATTATGCTAAAGTGATATAATAAATTATCTTATTAGTGCAATTGTTTGATTGGCGGAGGTCGTATGCTTAAAAACAATATAGAAATTGACGTAAAAGTAAAATGTATGGAAAACGGGATTACGCAAGCGCAGCTGGCTGAAAAGGTAGGAACATCAGCACCATACTTAAATCGTGTGATTAAGAAACCAGACGGCGTTGTGAATAAGACGTTTGTGAGTATGCTGGAACAGCTTGGATATGATATTGAGATAAAATACGTTAAGAAATAAAACGGAAAATTTAAGTGTTGGGAGGAAGCCTATATGGTAAAAGCGGAGCTGAGTTATAATCCATATTTATTGGAAACTAAAATTACATTTAATGGACAAGAACCAAGAATCAATAGTCTTGTGGAAAAATATCAACAAGAGACTCTCCAAAACTGGGTAAGAAGAATTCCATCTATTTTTTATGATGAAATGAATGGATACGATTTTGAACTGGAATTTTCAGGAACAAAACTGGAATATGAAGATCTGGAAGTGGCATTAGCAGATGCGGGTGTGACCAGCAACATGGTTCGTTTATTCCATAAAAATGAATTGGATTGCAGATTATCTAAGACAGAAAAGATAGATGAGTTGTTAAAGTGGTTTGAGGAAAATCCAAATCGTAAATTTGACTTTATGGCATTTAAAGAAGAAAATAAAGAACTTTTTGAGGGAGATTATGTCTGTGTGTTATTGAATGGCCCATCAGGTGCTCATGAGTTAACGGTAAAATATGAAGTATCCATTGAAAATATTGACGATGTATGCGAGCTTGAAAAAACATCTTTGTTTCATACGCCAATTATTTTTTGGATTGACGAAAATACACTGCCTAAACTGAAGAGAAATTTGAAATATTTCTTTAACCGAAAAGATGTACAACATAATCAGATGTTTTTCCTGATTCTTTCTTCCTTAAATGTTGCAAGTATTGAACGAACGATTAAAGACTTGGGAATTGAAAAGCCTCAGTTGATTACGGAAGTTGACAGTGTTGGTGTTAAGCGTTATTTGGAAACTTATCCGGTGACAGATTATATATATGATGCATTGAAATTATTACAAGAGCAAGAAAAACAAATTTCAAATGTATTAGAAAAAGAAAACGAAGAAAGCATGATTTCTAACAGAGAAATTCATACACAAATTGATTTGTTGGAAGATGTTATCAAAAGATTAAAGGAAGCGTTAGGGCTTTTTGTTAATAGAGATAATATCGATGTTTCGACAGAGATGCACATTGCAAAAGCTACTTTTTTGAATTCTATTCAGAGTTGGAAAAATAAGAAGACTAAGATCAACAAAGAATATGAGGCCAAAAATTTGGCCCAGGATTTAGATAACCAGTTGCAGAAATTATATCAGGAGTTTTGCCGAAGAATAGATGCAATATTTAATGATATGCAAGTGGCAGTTGAATCAGAGTATAAGAGTTGGTATGAAGGTGCACGTTATGGGGCAGGCTTTATGCCAAGTATTTCATGTGTGAAAAATAACAGTTATAAATATTTACCTATGATTTCAAGTAAATTGCTTGATATGAAAGAAGAAAAGTATGTTACGCCGAAAGAAGATTTGTTTGGTCTTTTCTTTAAATCCTCAAGTGATAAAGAAGTTGAACAGGTATTGGAAATTACGTTTGATTGTCAGGAATGGCGTGATTACGCTATTTCAATAGCAGAACCAATAGCACTTGAGATAATACAAGAGAACGATATGATATTGAAGACTTATATCATAGAGCTTGCGGATCAGTACAAGCTACAGTTAGAGGAATTGATAAAAGAACGTACATCGGTAAAAGAAACCGTTTCTGCACAACTTTCTGACGACGAACAGAAACTACAAGAAGATAACGATTGGTTAGTTGGTTTTCAGGACCAGTTAAGAGTTATTGAGAGAGGTTAATGATTATGAATGAATTACAAAAGTTTCAAACAAACAATGAAATAATCGTTCAGGATATGACGTTAGAAAATCGTTTAGAAATAATCGAAGAAGGTATTAGAAAGAATTATCTTGCACGATTGGAAGAGATGGCTATAGCACCAGTTCAGAATCTGATGCCTTTAGAAGAAGATCTGATTGACAACGTAAGATTATATAAAATTACGGAGATGGTATATCAAAAAGGTGAATCTGCAACAGATAAATTTACTACAGTCTTTAATACATTATCTACATATAAAGCAACAGCGTTTATCATTATGGATTCTGATGGGAAGAAAACAGATTTTTATGTAGGAGTTCGTAATGATGAGACAGATGAAACAATGAAACGTTCCACTGTTACATTAGGAGATACACTTAAACACGCATTAGTTGGACATTTTCCTGGGATTAAAATTAAGAATGAGAATAGATTCCAGATTGCAGAATTATCAAGAAAGATTCTTGGCCAACAAAATGTTGCGTCTGTTAGCGTGGTTGGAAATAGTAAATCTAGCAAAGACCAATCCAATGAGCAGTTTGTACAAGGGTTGGAAAAATTAGCATTAGCAATGCAAGGAAGACAGTACATCGGAATTATTGTTGCAGAAAATCAATCCTCACAAGATGTTCAGATTTTAAGAAAAGGTTATCAGGATTTATATACAAAATTATCTCCGTTACAGAAAGTTCAGTTTTCTGAAAACGATACGACCTCTTCTTCTCGTAGCAAATCCTTTTCTGAGATGGATGGGAAACAGAAAGCTGCTATGATTGGAGGTGCAGCAGTTTCTTTAGGAGGTGCTTTAGGAGGTGCCTTGATTGGTTCAGGTGCAGGAGCAATGATTGGAGGATCTGTCGCTGGTCATTTAAGTGGGTTTATTACTTCTTTAGCTCCAAATGAGCAAATAACGAAAACCGAAGCAAAAACCTCGTCAACAACAACAGAAAATAAAGCTGTAACTGATTTGTTACACTTGTTAGATGAGTCTTTAAGAAGAACAAATGAATATGATAGCTATGGCATGTGGAATGTGGCAGGGTATTTTGTATCAGATGATATGTCAGCGGCTGAAATCGCAGCTAGCAATTATCGTTCATTAATGAATGGAGAAAATTCAGGACGTGAAGTATCTGCAATTAATTCTTGGAGAAGCAATAATCCACAATTGACTGGAAACTTTACTGATTTAACAATGCATTTATCAAGATTTATTCATCCTAAGTTTTGTTATGGATATAAGGACGATTGTTGCGTATTAACAGACGCAGCAACTTCTATTAGTGGAAAAGAATTGGGAATTCATTTGGGATTACCTAGAGCAACAATCGCTGGATTACCCGTAATAGAGCATGCCGAATTTGGCAAAGAAGTTAATTCATACCGTTTATTCAGAAAGGATAATCAGGATAATCCGGAAGATAGAATGACTTTGGGAAAAGTGTTTGATCTTGGTCAGATTACAAATAAGGTTGTAGAATTGGATAACAAGAGTTTGAATATGCATACGTTTATTACTGGATCCACGGGATCTGGAAAGAGTAATACAGTATATCAGATTCTTACAGAATTACACCAGGATAAAATTCCGTTTCTAGTTATTGAACCGGCTAAGGGTGAATATAAAGACGTCTTTGGTAACTGGGATGATGTAAATGTATTTTCAACAAATCCAAATGTTGCACGATTAGTAAATATTAATCCGTTCAAGTTTCCAGAATCTATCCATGTATTAGAACATGTAGACGGACTTGTAGAAATTTTTAGTGTATGTTGGCCTATGTATGATGCTATGCCAGCCTTCTTTAAGGATGCAATTTTAAAATCATATGAAGATGTGGGCTGGGATTTGGGTTCTTCAACTTTTGATGGAGATGAAATAGAATATCCGGATTTTGAGGTGCTTGTAGAAAAACTAAACGAGCTGATAGAGGCATCTGATTATGCATCTGATATTAAATCAAACTATAGAGGCGCATTAATTACTCGTGTTAAGTCGCTTACGGTAGGACTAAATAAATTTATTTTTACAACAGAACAGACACCGTATGAAACTCTGTTTGATGAAAATTGTATTTTAGATATCAGTAGAGTCAAATCAAATGAAACAAAGGCTTTAATAATGGGGCTCATGGTTTATATTCTGAATGAGTATCGCGTAGACCGTAAACAGGGTAACAACAGTGGATTAAAACATATTACAGTTCTGGAAGAAGCACATAACCTTTTGAAAAATACAGCAGGTGGGGGTGCATCCGAACTTGTAGGAAAATCTGTTGAAATGTTAACGCAGACGATTGCAGAAATTCGTACATATGGAGAAGGATTTATTATCGTAGATCAGTCTCCTTCATCGGTGGATATTGCTGCTATCAAAAATACAAATACTAAAATTGTTCTGCGTACGCCAGAAGCAAATGATAGAGAAGTAGTAGGACGATCTATGGGCTTAACACCAAATCAAGTAAATGAGATAGCAAAATTGCCAAGTGGTGTTGCAGTTGTTTATCAAAATGATTGGGTTAACCCAGTATTAACGATGGTTGATAAAGCGGATATAACTGAGACGCCATATGTATATGATTCCTTAGTAAAGATTAAAAGTGTAAGACAGTCCAGGACGGATATTATACGAGCTATCATGGAACCATGGTTACCAGGACAAATGATTGAGTTTGCTGAATTGGCAAGAGCTTTAAATAGTTTAGAAGTTTCCAAATCAAATCGTAAATTATTGTCTGTAATGATTTGCACATATAGAAATCATAACGGTCATATGATTTGGGATGAAAAGTCTATTGGTATATTAAAACATCTATTATTGGATATTTTAAATATTACGCAGAAAAACTTTAAAGATGCAATGGAGTCAGGAAATCCGGATGTCTTGCGTAGAAACGTTATGTCAAAAACAGTTGATTTTTTATTAGAAGAAATTGATGAAATTTGTCATGTTTTGACAATGGAGGATTAGATATGGGGTTTGATTTAAGTAATGCATGGGATTCGATAAAAGATGGAATATCAGAAACAGCAGAGGTAGCACATACTAAAACGAATGAATTTCATGAAAAATATGTGTCAAAAGTAACACCGGATTTTGGGAAGTATGGTGATGCGGCAAAATTTGCTGCTGAAATGGTACCTGGTGTTTCTGAATATAACGCAATAAAAGATGGAGATTGGCAAGCATTTGCGATAGCGGCAGGTATTGATATTGCTGCTGTAGCAATAGGTGCGTTCACTACTGGTGCTGGCTACGCCGCTGTAAAAGGTGGAACTTCTGTTGCTAAAGCAGGGGTTAAAGTTGCTGTCAAAGAAGTTGCGGAAGCAGGTGCGAAGAAGGTTGTCAAGGAAACCGTAGAGGCAGGTGCAAAGAAGGTTGTCAAGGAAACAGTTGAAGCTGGAGTAGAAAAGGCAGTAAAAGAAACAGTTGAGGCTGGAGCTGAAAAAGCAGTAAAAGAAACGGCAGAGGTTGGAGTAGAAAAAGTTGCTAAAGAAACAGTAGAAGCTGGTACAGAAAAAGTTGCAAAAGAAGTTGCAGAAGAAAGTACCGAAAAAACGATGAAAGAGGTGGCTGAAAAAGGCACAGAATCGTTAGATGAAATAGAAAGTCAAATCACAAAAAATAAACTTGACGGAACGGCTAGAGAAGAAAAAGTATTAGATGATTTGATTTCTAAAAATGGAGAAGATAATGTTATTAGGGAAGCACTATTGAGAGATAAAGACGGTGTTCCTATAAAGGATCCTGAAACAGGTGAAGCCAGAAGAATTGATTTTATTGTAACGCAAGGTAAGAAAATAATAGAATCTATAGAAGTAACATCTGAAACAGCGGATAAAACGCTTCAGATGGCTAAGCAAACACGAATTTTAGAAGAGGCTGTAGAACGAGGTGGAGCTTTTATAAAAGATAAAAGTGGAGATTTGATAGAATTTACAGTGGACATTATTACAGAAATTAGGAGGTTGCCATAAAATGAAAGTTTATGATAAAGCGTCATGGCATATTGATGGTGGAGAGAAAAAAGCAGATGTAATAGCACGTTTTAGAGAAGTGTTTGAATTTTTACAAGAGAAAAAAATGTTAAATGCAGAAGGAATCGAAACTTTGGAGTATGCGATGGATAGTAGTGTTTCTCTTAATAGTAAGATGTTAAATACAGAAGGAAAAGATTTTATTGATTGTTATTATGAGGAAGTTATTGAGCATAATCCTAAAAAAATTCGAAAGAATCTTCTTGTGGCATATAAAAAATTTATGGATGAAGATTAAAATATGTTACTGGTTACAATAGCACTTGGGAATTTCAAATCGATTTTGATGTAAAAATAGCGAAGTTTGCTATTGGGAGAGGTGTACCATGCCATTCAAAATAGTTAGAAACGACTTAACCAAAATGCAAGTTGACGCCATCGTCAACACTGCTAATCCGAAACCAAAGTATTCTTCTGGAACGGATACCGCTGTTTATAAAGCGGCCGGCGAAGAGGAACTTTTGGCGGAACGTAAGAAAATTGGATATATGAACGAGGGCGAGGTTGCTATTACTCTAGGCTTTAAACTTCCTGCAAAGTACATAATTCATGTGGTAAGTCCTCGTTATATTGACGGGAGTTCTGGAGAGGAAGATAAGCTACGTGATTGCTATAAAAAGAGTCTTGTTTTAGCTGTAAAGCACGAATGTAAGAGTATTGCATTTCCTTTGATTGCTACAGGGAGCTTTGGCTATCCAAAAGAAGAGGGGATGCGCATTGCTTTGGACGAAATCAATGCATTTCTGATGAAACAGGACATGTTGGTGTACCTAGTTGTTTTCGATACAGCAGCAACGAAGCTGGGACTAAATCTCTATCCGGATTTGGAAGCCTATATTGATCACAATTATGTATGTGATAAACGTGAGGAAGAGTATGGCGACCGTTACTTTGGTTCTATCAGAAGTGGTGAGCCAGGATATGACGCATACCGCAGAGAACGTGCCGAGATGGAGGAACGATTAAAACGTTCGCTTCACAACATGCAGATTGGTTCTCCGATTGAAATGCTTAGCGAATGTTCTATGGCACCGAGTGCACCATGTGCGCCAGCTGGCAAAGCATTTGATGAATTCGATGACGATTATTATGATTTTTTAGAAGAAAATGAATCGGCATTGAAGGAACGTATGGAGCATATGTCAGATACTTTCCAGGAATATTTGATGTATTTGATTAGTACAAAGAAGCTGACGAATGCAGAAGTTTACAAGAAAGCAATTGTGACAAAACAGTTGTTTTCAAAGATTAAATTAAATCTGGATTATCATCCGGACAAGGCAACTGCTATGCGTTTGTGTGTAGGAGCCAGACTGAATCTGGACGAAACGAAGGATTTATTGGCGAGAGCAGGATATGCGTTATCGCCATGTGATAAGAGAGACATTATCTTCTCTTTCTTCATCGAACATGAAGTGTTTGATATGATTGAAATTGATATTGTACTGGAAGAGCATGGATTGCCATGTTTTATCGAGTAATTTAGAGGTCGCCGCTGAGGTGACTTCTTGTTTTCGACCTTGTGATATATTTACACCAACAGAAAACAAAACATATTCCGGAGGTAGATATCATGAGAAAGAATTTAACAGAAATCGTATTTATTTTAGACAGAAGCGGATCCATGAGTGGTTTAGAAGCAGACACAATCGGAGGTTACAATTCTCTGCTTGAGAAACAGAAAAAAGAAGAAGGTGAAGCGATTGTTTCTACGGTGCTTTTCGATGACACACAGGAAGTGCTTCATGACCGAGTTGATTTAGACAAGATGAAACCGATCACAGATAAAGAATATTATGTACGTGGGTGTACGGCACTTCTTAATGCAGTAGGCGGTGCAATCCATCACATTGGAAATGTTCACAAGTACGCAAGAGAAGAAGATAGACCAGAAAAGACTTTATTTATTATCACTACGGATGGCATGGAAAATTCCAGTCGCAGATATACATACGATAAAGTAAAGAAAATGGTGGAACGTCAGAAATCCAAATATGGTTGGGAATTCTTGTTCTTAGGAGCCAATATTGACGCTATCGAAGTTGCCGGTCGTTTTGGAATCGGAGCAGATCGAGCAGTGAATTATGAATGCGATTCAATTGGAACAGAAGTCAATTATAAGATGCTTAGTAAAGCAGTAAGCCGAGTGAGAGCGTCAGATGCTTGCCCTTCTATGGCACTTAGAGAGGACTGGAAAGAAGAAATTGAAGCTGATTATAAGAAAAGACACAGAAGCAGAAACGGTAGATAATCGACTCTATAAGACTAGAAAATCAGTAGAAGAGGTGGCGGTTTTAAACGCCACCTTCAGGTTGTCGAAGCAGAGAATCAAGGGAATCAGATGATTTGACCAATAAAAGGGTATATAATGAAAGTGTCCGGAACTGGGATGCAGAAAGACGATGGAAACATGAAGAAAGAATTAGAAATAAATAGATATATCGGTGCAGTATTAGGACTTGTGGTTGGTGATGCATTAGGCGTTCCGGCAGAATTTAAGTCTCGTGCAGAACTTAAGGCAAATCCGGTAACGGACATGATTGGTTTTGGAACCCACAATCAGCCAGCAGGAACCTGGTCTGATGATTCCAGTATGGCAATCGCAACGATGGAGTGGCTTGGCGAAATGGAAAATGTTATTCCTGATTATACATTATTGATGGACAAATCATTTTACAGCTGGAAACTGGAACCGACAGACAAAATGCCTGCTGGGGCAAGACCTGGTCTTTCTCTGAGAGAAAAAGCTGCGGAATTACAGCGACAGGAGATGTTATTTGGAAATTATATATCCGGAAATTACACAGTACTTGATTTGGTTGAACGTTATGTTGCACAGAAACAGGGCGTACAGGAATCCACGAAAGAAGGATATAAAACCACAATCAATATCTTGAAAAGAGATGTGTTTGGAAAGCGAAAAATTAAAGATGTAAAGATATCTGATGCAAAGATGTGGATTATAGGATTACAGAATAGTGGAAAAGGGTACAGTTACATCCAAAGTATACGAGGTGTGGTGAAACCGGCATTTCAGATGGCAGTAGACGATGATTTGTTAATAAAGAACCCATTTAATTTTATGCTGCAGGATGTGATGAAAAATGATTCCCAGAAAAGAATTTCAATCACACCGGAACAGCAAGAGCGTTTTCTGGAATTCATTAAGGCGGATAAAATTTACAACAAGCATTATGACGCAGTGTATATTTTATTTCATATAGGACTTCGTATATCAGAATTCTGTGGACTGACGTTGGCGGATATCGATATGAAAGAAAGAATCATTCATGTGAATCATCAGCTGTTGCGATTATCGGATATGAGATATATGGTCACACAAACAAAGACAGGGTGTGGAGTCAGGGATCTTCCGATGACGCAGGAAGTGTATGAATGTTTTGAGCGTATATTGAAAAAAAGAAAATGCCCAAAAGTAGAGCCGATGATTGATAAAAAAGCAGGATTCTTGTTCATGGATAACAATGGAATACCTAAGGTGGCAGGACATTGGCAGAAGGCTTTTAACAATATGGTAAAGAAATATAATTGCACAAATACAGTGCGGTTACCGGAGATTACACCGCATGTATGTAGACACACCTACTGTTCCAATATGGCGAAGTCGGGCATGAATCCCAAAACTTTGCAATACTTGATGGGACATTCGGATATCAGCGTTACAATGAACACCTATACCCATTGGGGACTGGAAGATGCTGCTGATGAGCTGAAGAAAATGGAAGATGTGGAGAAAGTACGGAGAGAAATGGAAAAAGGACAGGAGAAACCGATGAATCAGAAAATGTTCCGAGCAATTTAATATGGAAGCGAAAAGTATATGCAGAGGGAGTTGCAACTGGACAGCTCCCTTTTTTACTGCGTAAAAATTATATTCAGAAGTATCTTCATATATGGTATAATTCTTAAGTGAAGTATCACATTTTTAGCAGGTAAAAAGAGCAGTTTCTGA